>OLVT01000094.1_pt1 | contig 97745 bp, 76 predicted proteins | sample 1673241 | NCBI WGS metagenome assembly OLVT01 (sample SAMEA3178936, study PRJEB25190) | human gut metagenome | biome: human gut; feature: human-associated habitat; material: faeces | place: Austria | collected 2013
ACAAGTGATATAATACCATACACTTACCCTCTTGTCAACAACTTTTTTTATTTTTCTCCATATTTTTTTAAATTGAGTAAATATAGTGTAAAATCCTTGTAACTTCACTATATATAGTAGCCATTTTTGACTTCTTTGTCTAATATTACCCCAACTTTAATTTTTTATACGGATTTCATCCTTAAAAAAATTATATTTACCTATATATTAATTTACACATTTATATAGAAGAAACTAAAAAAATGGGTTATTATACAGTTAAAAACTGTATAATAACCCACAAATCCTCTAATTAATAGATATTAAAGTATACTTCGCCAGGAATAACATTGTTGTTACACTGTGAAACAATAGACTTTCTTGTAGCTTCTACCTTACTTCTGATTGACTTCTGAGCAGAATCAGTTGGAGTAGTAACACTTACACTACTAGGCACTTTATCCTTAGATTTACCATTAAAGCCTAACATATCTGATGCTTTGCTTACACTAAATGTAGGGAAGTAGTAATTGTAACCATTATCAAAAGATACACAGTTTTCAAAAGAAGCCTTAACTGTACTGTTGTTGTTATCAAAGCCCTTTCTACCATGACCAAATGATAAACAGTTCTTTACTGTTCTTAAACTTGTCTTATCTGTATAAGCTGAACCAAACTTAAATCCGTTAGGGTTACCGTCATAATTACTTCCTGTCCAAGAAGAAAGGTTAATCTTACCTGCAGAAGTATTTATAAAGCTGTCAGTTGGTAAACTAAAGTTACCCTTATTATAATTAGATACAAAATTCTTGTCCTGCTTAGAAATAAGTTCTACTAAATATAAATTAGTATCTAAAGCATTTCCATTTTCATAATCATACTTACCTGTGAATATATCAGGGTTACCATTATTCCAACAAGCACATTCTTCATAACTTAAATCTTTTGTATAGCCTGATGTAGTCTTGTCGAAACTATCCCAACCGTCATCACTGTTTTCCCAAGCATAGCAACCATAGAATGTATTGCCAGTCTGAGCACCAAGTTTTGGAGCAAAACCATCGGCATTACCACCTAATGTATAAACATCGCAGTTTCTATAGCTGTATACAAATCTCATAGTGTTGTATGATGCACCACCTGTAATCTGTACACCAGCGTCATTGTTATATCTTACGATACAGTTGTTTACAGTATTATAGTTTGCATTTGCACCCTTAATCTGAATACCGTTGTCACCGGCCTTTTCAATAATAAGGTTTTCAAGTGTATAGTAAGAACCAGAAATTCTTACACCAACATTAGAATCAGTAGACGCCTTTAAAGAAGGACCTGCACTACCTATTGTACTATTTCTAAAGCTAGTAAAGTCAAGAGATGGATATGTACCATCTCCCTGCTGTACACCTACAATTTTAACAGGGTTACCCTTTGTACTCTTTAAAGCAAGCTGAGAAGTACAGTCAATAGTTTTAGCATTTACATAAACTGTACCGCCACCCTTTACAGATGCCATAGCATCTACTGCAGATACAAGTTCTTCAAAGTTTGTTACAGTTTTACTGCTAGTGCTACTATCTTGTTTCTTTGTTGTTGTTTCTGTAACTGTTGCCTTAGTTGTTGTTTCTGTAGTAACTTCCTTTTTAGTTGTAGCTTCTGTAGTTGTTTCTTTCTTAGTTGTTGCTTCAGTAGTGTTCTTCTTTGTAGTTTCTTCTACAGATGACTTGTTGTCAACCTGTACTTTATAAATATTGATACCACTACCCTTTGAATAAATATATACTTTACCACTATAGTTAATATTTACTGATGCTATATCTGCATCTGGCTTAGCAGAAATAGTTCCAAGTTCAGTACCGTCATCTCCTACTACCATAAGAGTTCTAGTGCTTGACCCACTTGACCTTGATGTAACCTTTACAACAGCCTGTCCATTTGTATCAAAAGCAACTGCTCTATACTTTAATGAACCACTACCACCTAAAGCAAGGCTGTAACCAAATGTGTTGCTTCCTACAGTAGCCTCATCAGAAATTACATTTACTGTCTTAGCTGATGTAGCCTTAATTGTAAGTCCATTTACTGTAACATCGCCTGAAATTGTACCTAAATTCTTAAAAGAACTATTACCCATATTCCAAGATACTGATGAACTGTTAGAGTCAGCCTTTGTAGTAGCTTCTGTTGTTGTCTCAGTAACCGGAGCTTTAGTAGTAGCTTCTGTAGTTGTTTCAGTTGTAGTTGCCTTAGTTGTTTCTTCCTTAGTAGTAGTTTCAGTTGTTTCTTCTGTAGTAGCCTCTGTTGTTTCAACAGAACCACCCTTGCCTGTAAATTCCATATAATATAAGTAACTGCTACCACTATCTTTGAGAACTTCGTGGTCGCCAGCACCAACGCTTGCAGTTACAACACCACTACTAGGTATTTCATAAGATTCGCCATCTACAAGGATACTCTTTCCTGCACTACCTTCATTAAATACAAGAACTAATGTACCCTTAGAATCAGAAGTGAAGTTTATTTTTGTAGAAGATTCCACTTTATCTGCTACATCAAGAACCATACCATTATATACAACAGCATTAGAACTTGCTTTACTCCACTTATTTGCCTTTACGGTAAAACCACCGTTTTCTCCTGTTGAAGGATTGTACACAATGGAAGATGTGCTAGCTTCAACTGTACTGAGCATACCTCCTAAATTTGATATTACCCCATTACCAAAACAGCAACTTGCTGCCATAGTAAAACCTAAAGCTAATGCACCAATTTTTCTTCTTTTCTTCATTAATAATCTTCCTCCAATCCTTTTTATCGTTATTTCTCTAACGAACTCAAGTGCAATAATACCAAAAATGGGACAAAATAAATAGGTCAATTTTTGACATTTATTTGGATTGGTTTTTGTGCAATTTTACCATATAATTTTATTTAATATGCAATTTTAACATATTTTTATTTCCATAAAAAACAAAAAAGCAAGTTTAACTGTAAAACTTGCATAATCTTAAGATAATAACTCTTATTTATATATTAAATTTTTATAAACCTATACACAACAAAAAAGCCGACTGTATCAACGATACAATCGGCAAGTACGGAGTAGGAGAGATTTGAACTCTCGCGCCGCGCAAACGACCTACTCCCTTAGCAGGGGAGCCCCTTCAGCCACTTGGGTACTACTCCATAAAATCAAGTGCTTATTTATAATACCATAACAATAAGCACTTGTCAACACTTTTTTTCTAAAATACAAAAAATCCTAAACAGCCTATAACAATAGCTATTAACCAGCCTAAAAAAACATCAACAGGATAATGTACTCCTGTCATCACTCTGCTCAGTCCTGTAAAAATAGCAAGCACAATAAGAATTGCCCCTACTACAGGAAAAATACTGCACCACGCCATAGCAATAATCATAGCTGATACTGCGTGGTTAGACGGACAAGAGCCTTTGTCCTCGTGTTCAATAAGACTTTCAATACCAAGTTCCTTAAAAGGTCTTGGTCTATTTAGTATTTTCCTTAAAATAGAATTATATACTATAGTAATAAAAGGAATTAGTATAAACCTAAATAAAAGATTGCTATTCTGGAAAAACGCATATACTATGCCAATTAAATATACCAAAGCATAAATCTTGTTAGTATGTGATGCTATAAAAACTGCAATTCTGCCAACAGCCTTGTTATCCTTTGCCATATTATACATCAAAAAAAACAATCTTTTATTCATAGATTAAAATTAATCCTCCCAAACACCGTCAAATACAAATGTAGCCGGACCAGTCATATAAACGTGGTTATCTTCTGGCTTCCATTCAATAGTAAGCTTACCACCTACAAGTTCAACTTCTACAGGAACTCTTGGGCAAATACCCTTGATGTTAGATGCTACAACTGTAGCACAAGTACCAGTACCACAAGCTAAAGTTTCGCCAGTACCTCTTTCCCAAACTCTCATTCTTAAATGAGTTTCATCTACAATTTCAACAAATTCAATGTTAGCCTTTCTTGGGAAGTGAGAGTCAACTTCAAGAGATGGACCATACTTTTCTACTTCAAATTCCTTTACAGGAGTGTCAATAAATGTTACTGCATGTGGGTTACCCATAGATACGCAAGTAAAATCAAAATCCTTACCACAAGAAGAAAGTGTTAAATCTACTACAGGTTCGCTGTCAGCTACAACAGGAATATCCTTTGGTGCAAGAATAGGTTCGCCCATATCTACAGTAAGAGTTTCTGCCTTGCCCTCTGCATCTGTATGAACTTCAATAACCTTAATGCCACACATAGTTTCAAGACGAACAGGGTTCTTCTTTACAATACCTCTGTCATAAACATACTTACCTACGCAACGAGATGCGTTACCACACATTTCAGCTTCACTACCGTCTGCATTAAACATTCTCATTCTGCAGTCAGCTACTTCACTAGGCATAATAAGTACAATACCGTCAGAACCAATACCAAAATGTCTGTCACTCATAGCCTGAGCAAGCTTTTCTGGGTCAGCTACTTTTTCTTCAAAACAGTTAATGTATACATAGTCATTTCCACAACCGTGCATTTTAGTAAATTTCATATACAACACCTCATTTTTAATATATTCTTACAACTTTAGTATGAATATAACATAAAAAGTAAAAATCGTCAATATTTGTTAGTGATACAATATTAGCAGTAAATACAGCCATTTCAAACATAATAAATATTTTTATTTTTCATATAATAATGTACTAGACATTAACCATAAATTGGTTTAAAATTATAGGTATAGGAAATGGAGGATATACCATGAAAAAGATAGTTTTAACTGGTGGTGGAACAGCTGGCCACGTTACACCAAATATTGCTTTATTACCATATTTAAAGTCTGAAGGCTATGAAGTATACTATATAGGAAGTAAAGAAGGTATGGAAAAAGAAATCGTTGCCAGATACGATATTCCATACACAGGTATTAGCTCCGGTAAACTTAGAAGATATTTCGACAAGAAGAATTTTTCAGATATGTTCAAAGTTTTAAAGGGTATCCACGAAGCTAAAAAAGCTCTCAAAAAAATTAAGCCTGATGTAGTATTTTCAAAGGGTGGCTTTGTTGCCGTTCCTGTTGTTATTGCAGCAAAATCTTTAAAAATACCTGTAATTTGTCACGAAAGTGATATTACTCCGGGTCTTGCAAATAAAATCGCTATGCCTTTTGCAAAGGCAGTTTGTGTCACTTTCCCAGAGGCAATACCTCATATTAAAAATAATAAGGGCATACTTACCGGCACACCTATAAGAGATGTACTCTATAAGGGCTCTAGGGAAAAAGGTCTTGAATTTACACACCTTGACGGTACAAAACCTGTTATGCTTATTATGGGTGGTTCACAGGGTTCAGTAAAAATAAATACTTCTATAAGAGCATTGTTGCCTGAACTTCTCAAAAAGTATGACATTATTCATCTTTGTGGTAAAGGAAATGTAGACGAAAAACTTAGAGATACTAAGGGCTATGTCCAGTATGATTACTTATCAAAGGAACTTCCTGATATTTTTGCAGTAAGTGACTTTGTTATTACAAGAGCCGGTTCAAATGCTATTTGCGAATTTTTAGCTTTAAATAAACCTATGCTTTTAATACCTCTTTCAAAAAGAGCTAGTAGAGGTGACCAGATTTTAAATGCCGATAGTTTTAAAAAGCAGGGTTTTGCTGATGTTTGTGACGAAGACGAAATGACAGAAGAATCTTTATTTAACAGCATTAATACACTCTACGAAAATAGAGAAAAATATATAGCTACTATGAAGTCAGCAAGCCTTTCTAAGGGTGTTGACGAAGTAATGGCGGTAATAAAAAGTGTTTTTAAATAAGAGGAGGAAATTCAAATGAAAAAATTATTAGCTTTAGGGATTGCTATTCTTACTATGACAACAAGTGTCTTTGCCGGCACTGATGTAAATGTAAAAGTAAACGACAAGGAAATTGAAGCAAAAGGTGTTATTGTAGACGGCAGAACTCTTGTTCCTGTAAGAGGTATTTTCGAGGAACTTGGCTACTTTGTAGTATACAATGCTGAAACTAAAACAGCCTTCTTAAATAGCCTTGGCTCAACAATTAAAATGACTTATGGCAACGAATACTTTACAGTAAACGATGAAAATATTACACCTGATGTTCCACAGACAATTATTGACGGCAGATTTATGCTTCCATTAAGAGCAGTAGGCGAAGCATTAAATTACTCTGTTGATTGGGACGCTGAAACTAAAACAGCCTCTATTTCAAGAAAAACCGGTATTAAGGTTTTAGGTTCTCTTAACTTAGACGATGTAAAAGCTGAAAAGTAATATTGTATTCTCCCCTGTACACAGCTACAGGGGATATTTTTTTGCAAAATTTTGAAAACTACTTGACAAAGGACTGTATGAACTGTATTATAATTAATAGACAGTTAATACAGTGGAGGTGAAATAATGAAACTTGACTATACTGACCACAGACCTATTTACGAACAAATAAAAGACCAAACAAGAGAACTAATACTTAATAAAGCACTTGAGGAACACCAACAACTGCCATCTGTTAGAGAACTGGCATCTCAGCTCACTATAAACCCTAATACAATACAGCGAGCCTACAAGGAACTGGAAAGAGAAGGCTATATTTATTCAATGAAGGCTAAGGGCTATTTTGTTGCCCCACTTCGTGACGATGTTCAGCTTGCCAGAAAAAACGAAAGCATTAAACTCCTTGAAAACGCTGTAAAAGAACTTATCTACTTAGGCACAGATGAAAAAGAAGTTGTTGATTTAATTAAAAATATTTATAAGGGGGACGAAAAATGATTGAGGTTAGAAATCTAAACAAAAGTTTTGGCAATTTTAAAAGCCTTGACAACCTTTCACTTAATGTAAAGAAAGGCTCTGTATACGGACTTGTAGGTCCTAACGGTGCCGGCAAAACTACATTTATTAAAAATTTAATGGGCATATACAGACCAGATAGTGGCTCAATGACAGTTGATGGAGAGGAAGTATACGAAAATCCGGCATTAAAGCAAAAGATTGTTTATATCAGTGATGATTTATTCTTCTTCACTACTTATTCCATACTTGATACAGCAAAACTCTATGCTGATATTTACAAAAATTGGGACTGGGAAACTTTCAATAAATTAAAAGAGATTTTCAAAATTGATGTAAAAAGAAAGTGTTGCCGACTTTCAAAAGGTATGCAAAAGCAGGTAGCCTTTTGGCTTGGCATATGTACAAAACCAGACTTAATGGTACTTGATGAACCTATGGACGGTCTTGACCCAGTTATGAGAAAAAATACTTGGTCATTACTTTTGCAAGACGTTGCCGAAAGAGAAATGACAGTTCTTGTATCCAGTCATAACCTTAGAGAGCTTGAAGATGTTTGTGACCATGTTGGTATTATGTTTAATGGTAAGTTGGTACTTGAAAAACAGCTTGATGATGTAAAGGGAGAAATTCATAAATTACAAATTGCCTTTAAAGAGGGAGTGCCACAGGAATTTAAAGACAGTATTAATATTCTCCACGAAAGCTATTTCGGTAGTGTCTACACTTGTATAGTTCGTGGCACAACTGATGAAATTACTTCTACAGCAAATAAATTCAATCCACTTATTTGCGACATTCTTCCACTTACATTAGAAGAAATATTTATTTATGAATTAGGGGGTATGGGTTATGAATTCGAAAATATCATTATTTAGTAAGGCACTTGTAAAGTCTGATATAAAGAGATATTGGTGGGTTTCAGCTATATATATGGTATTAACAGCACTTTTCATTTTGCCAAATGCTGTTATGAAAGATATTGGAGATGTTTATTCCAGATTTGATAGTGACAATGGTGGTTTAGCATTATTCTTCGCCTTTGTATTAGGTGGTCTTTTATTCTCCTATCTTCATAGAGTAAATTCTGTTTCCTTTATGAATAGTATACCTGTTTCTAGGACAACACAGTATTTATCCCATATTCTTTCAGGATTTATACTCCTTATTGTTCCTATTACAATAACAAGTATAGTAATATTTTTTGAAGAATTGCACCATGGTAGTGGTATACAGTTCTGCTATAAATATTTTTACACTTGCCTTTTATATTCAGCTTGTGCATTTATGCTCACAACTTTTACATCTGTATTAAGTGGTAACTTAATTTCAACATATGTTTTCGGTGGTGGCTTTGTTGCTTTGCCTTACTTTATTTTATCTATGGCAAATGAAATATTCAGCAAAAATGTATATGGCTTTGTAGACTATGATGAGGGCATTATGCAGTACATTTACATTATGGGAATAGATGAAATGTGGGCAAAACGCTCCGTAATATACATAGCTATTGCCCTTGCTCTCTTTGTAATTTCTCTTGTACTTTATAAATTGAGAAATATGGAAAACTATGGAGAAGTTGTTGCCTTTAAGCCTTTAAAGCCCATACTTATGTACTTTGTGGCTGTTTGCTTCGGTCTTTTTGGCTACGATTCATTGTACTACATACACAATAGAAGTCTTAATTTCACATTAGGTGTACTTCCTTTAGGTATAGTTGCTCTTATAGCAGTATTTATGCTTAATCAGAAAAGCTTTAGCTTTAAAGGTATATTAAAACCTATTGTAATCTTTGCAGTATGTATGGGTATAGTAAATGTAATCTTTGCCTTTGACTTAACAGGTTACGAAAGAAGAGTGCCAAGTGAAAATAATGTTGTAAGTATAGATGCCTTTGACTATATAGGACATATTAGTTACGATAGTGGATATACTAACGGCTCTCCAGACTATGATAAGGTACGATATAAAGGTATTATTACAGATAAAAAAGATATTGACACTATGGTGAAACTCCATAAGTACCTTGTGCAAAGAGGTGATGTAAGTAATAAATCTAATAATATGACATACATTACAATGCACTATACTTTAAACCATAATAGAAAATTAAGTCGTGGCTACTTCCTAAGTCCTGAAGAAATGAAAAGTATATATACTATAGATAACTATAAAAAAGCTACTTATCCTATTGTAAACGACAATAAAAAGGAAATGAATTATGTTCAGATTACTGACCCTCGTTTACTAAATTATAGCCAAAGATTAAATAATATAGATATTGATAAACTTGCTGATATAGTTAAAAAGGATATAATGGAATTAACTCCTGAAGATTTGGAAGTAATAAATTCAGCTAAAGACACCTATAGCTCTCTTGATATTAACTACACAGAGTATGTTGTTTACAAAGGAAAAACTTATAAATATGGTATTTCACAAAATATTCCTTTAAATAGTTGTTTCAAAGATGTTATAGATTATCTTCAGCAACAGGGCTATACTTCAAACTATGTTCCTATTGATAGCATAAATAGTTTAGATGTAGATTATTCAGCTTTAGATGACCAAAACGACGATTATACAGATGCCGAAACTGCTGTTTCAGAACTTGATACTAAGAACAATGTACAAATTAGTGATAAAAATGATATAAAAGCTATTATGGAAGCTCTTTATAACCTCAATTATAAAGACCCTGACGATAAAAACACAGCTTTATATCGTCTCTCAATATTCAGTACAGACCTTAAAAGCAACGGAAATGACGGATATATAACTGTTACACTTCCATCTAATGAAATATCTCCTGCATTAAAGAAATATTTCAAGAAATAATATTTACTATAAATAACATCTCATTACCAAAAAACGGACTGCATTTTCCGGCAGTCCGTTCTTTTATATATATAATTTATTATATTCTTGCTACGCCAGACTTAACAGCAGCATCAGCAACAGCCTTTGCAATACTTTCTACAACACCCTTGTTGAAAGCAGATGGAATAATAATACCATTTGCTAAATCTTCTTCTGTTACTAACTTAGAAATAGCATCAGAAGCAGCAAGCATCATTTCATCATTAATATCACTTGCTCTAACATCTAAAGCACCTCTGAAGATACCAGGGAAAGCAAGCACATTGTTAATCTGATTTGGATAATCACTTCTACCAGTTGCAATAACTCTAGCACCAGCAGCAAGAGCAATTTCAGGCATAACTTCTGGAACAGGGTTAGCCATAGCAAAAATAATTGCATCTTTGTTCATTGTCTTAATCATTTCTTCAGTTAAAAGACCTGGAGCAGAAACACCAATGAAAATGTCAGCACCCTTTATAATATCAGCTAAAGAACCGTCTTTGTGGTTAGGATTTGTAAGAGAAGCAAGTTCAGTTAATGATGGGTCATCATAAGTCTTTTCAGAAGAAATAACACCGTCAATATTTCTCATTGTAATATCCTTAAAACCAGCTGTAAGGAGGAGCTTAGCAATAGCTGTACCGGCAGCACCTGCACCAGACATTACTACAGAACATTCCTCTGGCTTTTTGCCTGTAAGTTTTAAGGCATTTCTAATACCGGAAAGAACTACAACAGCTGTACCATGCTGGTCATCGTGGAATACAGGAATATCGCAACGTTCCTTTAACTTCTGTTCAATTTCGAAACAACGTGGAGCACCAATATCTTCAAGGTTGATACCACCAAAACTCTTTGAAATAAGTGCAACAGCATTTACAAATTCATCTACGTCCTGAGAATCAACGCAAATTGGGAAAGCATCTACATTACCAAATTCCTTGAAAAGTACACACTTACCTTCCATAACAGGCATACCTGCTACAGGACCAATGTTACCAAGACCAAGTACAGCAGAACCGTCAGTAATAACAGCTACCATATTGTGTCTTCTTGTAAGAGTGTAAGAAAGTTCCGGATTTTCCTTAATAGCAAGACAAGGTTCAGCTACACCAGGAGTGTAAGCAATAGATAAATCATCTACATTTTCTACCTTTGCTCTTGAAACAACTTCAATTTTACCAGCCCATTCAGCGTGTTTTTCCATTGCAATTTTCTTGTAATCCATAGTAATCTCCTTTGTTTATGTTTATATTATTTTTTACTTGAAACTCTGTCTGAAATCTCTTTCAGCCTCTCTCTTTTGGTCTTTCTTTGCTATATCCTGGCGTTTGTCATAGAGTTTTTTACCCTTTGCAATACCAATATCCACCTTTACAAGGCTACCCTTAAAATATACCTTTAAAGGAACTATTGTAAGACCGTCTTTTGTTACAGCCCCCTGTAATTTGTTTATTTCATACTTATGGAGGAGCAATTTTCTGTCTGCCATAGGGTCGTGATTAAATATATTACCCTGTTCATAAGGACTAATGTGCATACCGGTTAAAATTGCCTCGCCGTTTTCTATCATAACATAACTATCTTTTAAGTTGCATCTACCGGCTCTAACAGACTTTACTTCTGTACCAGTAAGTGCAATACCGCATTGGAAAGTTTCCAATATAAAGTAATCGTGATAAGCCTTTTTGTTTTGGGAAATTAGCTTTATAGCGTCTTTAGCCATTTCTCTCACCTCTTATTTTTTCCAATATTTCGTAAGGTACAGCCAGTTTTCCCATACCTGTACCCATATCTATTTTAGGCTTTGTAGCACCGTGAAAATCACTGCCACCTGAATATATAAGCCCTACTCTGTTAGCCATAGCCATAACGTGCTGTGTATCTGAATTGCTGTGAGTAGAATAGTACACCTCAACAGCCTTTAAGCCCTTTTGTCTTAACTTTACCATCATATTTTCAAGGTTAGTATCACTCATTTTGTAAAGAAGTGGGTGAGCCAAAACAGGCACACCTCCTGCCTTTGTAATAAGCTCCATACTTTCTTCATAATTAAGGGTTTCTCTAGGCACATAGGCACATTTGTTGTCCCCTAAATATCTGTCAAAAGCCTCTGTATATGACCCTACAAAACCTTTTGAAACTAAAGCCTTTGCAATATGGGCTCGTGATATAACATCACCTGTACAGCTTTCCTTTACATCATCAATGGTAATGTCCACACCTAAGCTATTTAATTTTTCTAGTATTTCAAAATTTCGTGTTACTCTTTTTTCTCTGTAATATTTCAACTGCTTGTTTAAATCAGCATCATTTTCATTTACATAAAGTCCCACAATATGAATTTCTTTTTTATCATATCTGGTGGAAATTTCAACACCACTTATTACCTCTACATTAGTTTCAATGCTCTTTGCCTCTTTTATCCCCTCTGTAGTATCGTGGTCAGTAAGGGCAAAGGCTTTCAATCCTTTTTCTTCAGCATATTTCACAAGCTGTAACGGAGTAAATGTACCGTCAGAAAATGTGGAATGTGTGTGTAAATCTATTGTATCCATTGAAAACCACCTCATTGTAATCATATACCAAATTTTTAATATTTACAAGTGTTAAATAATTAATTATTTTTACCTGCCAAAAAAGAAATAATCAAATTCCTCCACGCCAACTGCAATAAAAACAAGCATTTCTTGCATATATTTCTTGCATATATTAATATTGTTCAAAATAAAATAGCAATATACAATAAAAAGGAGGTTCTCTATGTCTGGTGCTAATAACTCTCCCCTTTCTGCCCTCCTAAAAGGCGTACTTACAAGCTTTATATTGACGTTTATTGTCTTTACAGTATATGCCATACTTTTAACCTATACTTCACTTCAAGAAAACAATGTAAATGTAGTTATGCTTGTATCTACTGCCATTAGCTGTATTCTATGTGGTTTTATAACTGGCAGAAAAGCCTCCAGTAAAGGAATATTGTGGGGAACTTTAAGTGGATTTATCTACATAGCTATAATGCTTTTAATAAGTATTTCTACTGTAGGTAGTTTTTCATTTTCTCCTAAAATGCTAATTAGTATAGGTCTTGCCCTTTGCTGTGGTGCTTTAGGTGGAGTAATTGGTATAAACACAAATAAATAGCATAATAGCGAGGATTTTTATATCCTCGCTACTTTATTATCTAATATCCAATTTAGAAATTACATTTCCTTCAAAATCCTTTATTTCAAAAATTCCGTCTTCGTATGTCATATAGCTGTTCTTGTTTCCATTTTTAGGAATAGAAGTTGAACCTGGGTTAATATAATAGTAGTTATCCACCTTTTCCATAGCCTGAACGTGAGTATGTCCGTGAATAAGAATATCATTATCCTTTAACATTGGAGGATTTGATGTATTAAACTTGTGACCATGAGTTACAAATACCATTCTGTTTTCCAAATACATTATCATATATTCAGCCATAACAGGAAATTCAAGTACCATCTGGTCAACTTCTGCCTCACAGTTACCTCTTACAGCAAGTATTTCCTGCTTCATAGAGTTTAAAAGTGCAATAACGCCCTTTGGATTGTAGTCCTTTGGCAAGTCATTTCTAGGTCCGTGATAAAGTAAATCACCTAAAAGAATAAGTTTTTCAGCCTTTTCATTTTTATAAGCCTCTGCTACTTTTTCAGCATAAAAAAGTGAACCATGTATATCAGATGCAAACATTAATTTCATTCTAAAACCCTCCATACAATCATATACATTAATAGCTTAATTATATCAATTATAAATACAGGAGGCAAGATGAAAAGCGAAAAAATTTGTATGTATGCAGAAATGGTGTTGGCTGTTTTTTTGGTACTTCTACTTCTTAGAATTTCCATACATAGAACAGTACAAACTATATCCCCCAACACTCAGCCCAAATTAGCAATAGTTATTGATGATTTCGGCAATAACTCAGCCGGCACAGAAGAAATGTTGGCACTTCCTATACCTTTTACAGGGGCAGTAATGCCACAAATGCCCTACACTAAAGCTGACCAAGATAAACTGCTGGATAATGGTAAAGCTGTTATACTTCATCAGCCTATGGAGGCACACACTGGTCAAAGAAGTTGGCTAGGTAAAACACCTATACTTAGCAATATGTCTACAGAGGATGCAGTAGACACATTTAAAAGTAATTTGGATAGTGTAGACAAAGCAAAAGGTTTCAATAACCATATGGGTTCAAAAATAACAGAGGACAAGGATAAAATAACAGCACTTTTAAAAGAAGCAAAGGACAGAAATATGTACTTTTTAGATAGCCTGACAACTGCTAAATCAGTTGGCGAAGAAGTAGCAAAGGAAGTAGGTGTTCCATACATTAAAAGAGATGTATTCCTAGACAGTACACAGGATATTAAAACAGTTGAAAAAAATATTTTGAGAGCAGCTGAAATAGCAAAGCAAAAAGGAACAGCCGTTGCCATTGGTCATGTTGGTGCAGAAGGTGGCATAGTTACAGCCACAGCCCTTAATAACCTCTATAAACAACTTGAAAATGAAGGCATAAAATTTGTAACTTTGGAAGAAATTATACAAAATTAGAGAAATATTTTAAATAAATTTGCTTGTATTTATTCCCATAATATTTTATAATTAAACCAAATAAAGTACATTAATGTACATATGGGAAAGGAAGTTTTATTATGGGTTATATGGAAAACTACAAAAAATGGTGTGAAGACACTTATTTTGATGAAGCTACAAGAGCCGAATTAAAGGCTATTGAAGGTAATGACAAAGAAATTCAGGAAAGATTTTACAAAGATTTGGAATTTGGTACTGGTGGTTTAAGAGGTATTATCGGTGCCGGTACTAACAGACTTAATATTTACACAGTAAGTAAGGCTACTCAGGGTTTTGCCAACTATATCATTAAGCAGGGCGAAGAGGCTGTTAAGAAAGGTGTTGCTATTGCCTTTGACAGCAGAAGAATGAGTCCGGAATTTGCCGAAATTACAGCTTTAGTATTAAATGGTAATGGCATTAAGACTTATATTTATCCATCTTTAAGACCTACACCAATGCTTAGCTTTGCTGTTAGAGAGCTTAACTGTACAGGTGGTGTTGTTATTACAGCAAGCCACAATCCACCGGAATACAACGGCTATAAAGTATACTGGGCAGACGGTGGTCAGGTTCCTTACCCAAGAGATGAGGCTATTATTGAAGAAGTTAATGCTGTTACTGACTTCCACACAATCAAGACAGCTAACAAAGATGAGGCTGTTAAGGCTGGTCTTTTCAACGTTATTGGCGAAGAAGTAGACGAAGCATTTGACAAGAATGTATTAGCACAGATTGTAAATCCTGAAATCATTAAGGAACAGCACGATTTAAAGATTGTTTATACTCCTATTCACGGTTCAGGTAACAAGCCAGTAAGACGTGTTCTTGAAAAGGCTGGTTTTGAAAACGTAACAGTTGTTCCTGAACAGGAACTTCCTGATAGCGAATTTACAACTGTAGGCTATCCAAATCCGGAAAATCCTGCTGTATTTGAACTTGCTATTAAGTTAGCAGAAAAGATTGACGCAGATATTATTCTCGGTACTGACCCAGACTGTGATAGAGTTGGTGCTGTTGTTAAGACTAAGGACGGTAGCTACACTGTACTTACTGGTAATATGACAGGTACACTTATTTGTAACTATATCTGTTCTCAGAAGGCTAAGTTAGGTACACTTCCAAAGAACGGTGCTTTAGTTTCAACTATCGTTTCTTCTGAAATGACAAAGGCTATTGCAAAGAAGTACAACCTTGCATACTTTGATGTATTAACAGGCTTTAAGTACATTGGCGAAAAGATTAAGGAATTTGAACAGACTGGAGATTACCAGTATGTATTCGGTTTTGAAGAAAGTTATGGTTGCCTTTCTGGTACATACGCAAGAGATAAGGACGCAGTTGTTGCCTCACTTCTTATTTGCGAAATGGCAGCATACTATAAGTCAAGAGGTATGAGTCTTTATGACGGACTTATGGAACTTTATGATACATATGGCGTATACAAGGAAATCATTCACTCAATTACATTAAAGGGTATTGAGGGTATTGAAAATATGAAGAAGATAATGGACACTTTAAGAAAAGATGCTCCATCTGAAATTGCCGGTGTTAAGGTAACTGAAACAAGAGATTACCTCGAAGACAAGATTGTTGATGTAGCTACTGGTAAGGTAAGCCCTACTAATCTTCCAAAGAGTAACGTACTCTACTTTACACTTGCTGACGACACATGGTTCTGTGTAAGACCAAGTGGTACTGAACCAAAAATTAAGATTTACTTCGGTACTAAGGCTGATACTGTTGAAAATGCAGAAAAGAAAATTGCTACTGCTCAAGACGGTATTATGAAAGTTGTTAATTCTGTTTTAGGCGAATAAAAATAAGGGATACAGTTTTTGTGACTGTATCCCTTTTTACTTTCTAAATTTATCAAACTTTTGCAAGCTCAATTATTTTATCAACGGTATGGTCAATGTCATAATTGCTTACATCAATGGTAATTTCAGCATACTTGTTGTAGAATGGTTCTCTCTGTGCCAAAAGCTCTCTGATTTTAGCCTCTTTGTCATCTACTTGAAGTATAGGTCTTGTGTTGTCAAATTTAAGATTTTGAGCAATCTTTTCCGGAGAAGATTTGAGATATACTATTACTCCACCCTTTTTAAGATTTGCAATGTTTGCTGGATTTTTAATTACTCCACCACCTGTTGCAATAATCTTTTTCTTAGGTGTAGAAAATCTTTTGTATAATTCTCTTTCTATTTTTCTAAATTCTTCTTCCCCTTTTTCTTTGAAAATTTCATTAATAGTCATTCCTTCTCTTTTTTCAATGAAATCATCTGTGTCTATAAATTCTCTTTTAAGCACAAGGGAAAGTCTTTTGCCCACACTTGTTTTGCCACTTCCCATAAAACCTATGAGAACAATATTTTTATCCTTGTTGTTAATCTTCATCAGTTATTCTCCCTGTAAAAATCACTTAACTCTTTTCTTGCCTTTTCTGTAAGCTGAGGGTCAATTTCTTCATCAAACCAAATTTCCTCTGCTGCAACAGCCTGATACACAAGCATATCAAAGCCGTTTATACCGGTAATGCCCTCTTTTCTACAGTCCTTTAAAAGCTGAGTTTCCCATGGAGAATATATAGCATCAAACACCATTTCCACGCCTTTAGCCTTGTAAAAACCAGTATCCTTTATAGGACTTAATCCCTTGTTTTCTCCAAAACCAATTACTGTAGCATTCAAAACTATATCTACATTGGGAATATCATAAATATCATCAATAGATAAAGTTTTAATTTCTGTATCTGGATATTCAGCTCTTATGCTTTCTGCCAATTTGTCAGCCTTTGATACAGTACGGTTTGCAATGTAGAGCATTTTAGCACCATTGTCGGCAGCCATAACACCACAAGCATTACCTGCACCACCAGCACCAAGAAGAAGAACTGTCTTACCCTTTACATCAAAGCCCTTGTTTTTTATAGCATAGTACACACCAATAATATCTGTGTTATAGCCCACATAGCCATTCTCTGTATATTTAAGAGTATTTACAGCCCCAATAACCTTAGCTCTTTTGTCAATGTCACAAAGGCATTTCATAACTTCTACTTTGTGAGGTACAGTTACATTAAGTCCCTTTATACCTAAGCTGTAAGCACCTTTTATAGCACTTTCAAGATTATCCTTTTCTACTCTGAAAGCCTCATAAATCATATCTTTATTTAAAGTCTTTGCCATTGTATTGTGAATAGCCGGACTAAATGTATGTTCTATAGGACAGCCTATAACACCGTAAACAGCTGTCTTTCCCTTTACTGAATTATCAACCATTGTTCTCCTCTTTTCTCTTTCTTCTCAAATAAAAGTACAACACTATTTTTTCAAAAGGTCTTTTAGGTGCAGTTATAAGTTCGTCTTTTGGACTTACCTGTTTCACAAGTACAGAATAAACCCCACACTTGTTGCCACACCACACATCTGTAAAAATCTGGTCACCTACAATAACAGAATTTTCAGCCTTAGAACCTATTTTCTTCAATAGCTTTTTCATACCCTCTGTAGCTGGTTTTTTAGCTCTGTAATAATATGGAATACCCATTTCTTCGCAGAAAGTCTTGCTTCTTATTTCCTTACTGTTAGAAAGTACAGCAATTTTAATACCACTTTCTCTCAATGAATTAAAATAAACCCTTAATTCATCAGTAGGAGTTTTTATCCAGTAAGGCACAAGGGTATTATCAATATCAAAAATAAGAGTATCTTTGCCTAAAGCCTTTAATTTTTTCCCTGTTAATTGAAAAACCGATGGCAAATATTCCTTAGGATATAAAAATTTTAACATATGTGTACTGCCTTTCTTATAATGCACTAAAAATAATAAAACAATTTTACAATAATTTTTGTTTTTTGTAAAGACAGTTATCCCCTACTGTAAAAAGGCAGTAAAAACTGGGTTATTTTCTTTTTAAATGTAGCTTTTGATATTACTATTTGTTTGACAATCCTCACTATATCTTATATAATGGCATTAAAATATTATAAAAAGGGATGATGAATATGGCAGCCGAAATACTAAACAAATTAAGGGAATTGCAGGAAAAAAATGCTTATCCTATGCATATGCCAGGTCACAAAAGAGTTGTAGATTTTATTCCATTTGATTCTCGTGAATTTGATTACACAGAAATTGAGGGACTGGACAACCTTCATCATCCAGACGGAATTATAAAAACAGCACAAGAGCAAATGGCACAGCTTACAGGTGCTGATGCCTCTTTTATGCTTGTAAACGGTGGCAGTAGTGGTATACTTGCTGCAATTTTAGCTACTGTAAAGGAAGGCGATGAAATACTTGTGGCAACTAACTGTCACAAGAGTGTGTACAATGCCCTTATACTTTCAGGAGCAAAGCCAATATATATTTCACCTCAGACTAACGCAGAGGGTTTAGCCGGTGGTATAAATATTTCTGATATTTTCAGAGCCTTTAATAATCACGATATTAAGGCAGTTATTATTACAAGCCCAACTTACGAGGGCTTCACTTGTGATGTAAATGTTATTGCAGACATAGTTCACAAGCAAAATGCTGTACTTATTGTTGATGAATGTCATGGTGCTCATTTCTGTTTTTCAGATGTATTTCCAAAAACAGCTTTACAGCAACACGCAGACATTTCCATAAATAGTTGGCACAAAACACTACCTGCTTTTAATCAGGCAGCAATTATAAATGTAAGAAGTAAAAGAGTTTCTGTTGAAAGAGTTGCCCGTACAGTATCAATGGTACAGACTACAAGTCCGTCTTATCCAATACTTGCATCTATGGATTGGACAAGGGACCATTTTTCAAGAGATAAAAATATAATGAAAACTTATATTGAAAATCTTATTAAACTTCGCCACGAGCTTGCTCATTGTCATAGTTTAAAGCTGGTTAGTGACTCTATAAAAGGCGAAGCATCTGTGGCCGATATTGATATTGGAAAACTTACAATTATGGTCAGATGTGATTTAACAGGATTTGATGTTGCAAAAATCCTCTTAGAGAAGTACAATATACAAGTGGAGTATGCCGGTCTGCACCACATTATTGCAATGACAAGTCCTTGTGACGATGAAAAGGCATTTAAAAAATTTATGAAAGCTATCAAGGATATTGATAAACAGTATCCAAGAAAGTTCATAGAAAAAATACCTATGATTTCAAACTCTGTTGAAACAGCCTCTCTTACACCTCGTGAAATTTTCTACGGTGCAACTAAAGACGTTTCTTTTGAGGAAGCAGTAGGAAAAATAGCTGCCGAAAGCGTAACAGCCTTTCCTCCGGATATTCCTATTGTTGCAATGGGTCAGATAATAAAGCAGGAACACATTGACGCAATAAAGCGTCTTTTACAGCACGATGTTACAATAATAGGTGCTGATAATGAAAAAATAAAAATCGCTATGGAGGCGTAATGTACCAATGAACGAAACAGACTTTAACAAAATTATTGACAGTATTAATTCTCTTACTGTCTACAGAGAAATCAAGAATAATAAGATTATTGACATTCTCAAACATATATTAACAGAGGAAGACAATTTGCCATATATGGCTGAACTTGTAGCCACTCTTACTGAAATGGCAGAAAAAAGCTCATTTAAGGGCAACCTTTTCAAGAGCTATATTATTCACCTTATGTTGAGAAATCAGAATAACTTTACACTTTTTTGCGAAAACAATCTTGATGTAAAGAATTCTTCTATATATGAATTGGCTAAAAGAGATGTAGAAGCTATAAAGACTATTGCATCTATGGATTTAACAAAATTACCTGATGCTGAATTTTTACTTCCTGCCATTACTCAGGTTATGGACTATAAGCCAGTTAAAGATGCCGACAGCGAATTGGCAACAATTCCTGATGACTTCACTATTGACGATGTAATCGAATTCCACAAAAAGCACGGTTGTGGGGATATTTCTGTATTCCGTTCTTTCCGTTACAACGACGAAAAGCAGAAATTGGTTGGTGTTGCTCACCCAGACCCTATCCGTTTCAGCCAGCTTATTGGTTACAAGGCACAGTTTGACCAGCTTATTGACAATACTCTTGCATTTCTTAATGGTTATAATGCAAACAATGTACTTCTTGTTGGTTCAAGAGGTACCGGTAAGTCATCATCAGTAAAAGCCCTTGTAAATGAATACCACGAACAAGGACTTCGCTTACTTGAAATCACTAAGGAACAGATTGAAAAATTACCGGATATTTTAAAACTTTTAAGACCAAGAGGAAGAAAGTTCATTATATTCATTGATGACCTTTCATTTGATGAGGGCGAAATGGGTTATAAGTATATGAAATCACTTTTGGAAGGTGGTTCAGAAGGTAAGCCTGACAATGTTCTTTTCTATGCTACAAGTAATCGCCGTCACATTATTCAGGAAAAATGGAGCGATAGAGGTACTGGTATTTCTGAAGATGCTGAAATCCATACAACTGATACACTTAACGAAAAGCTTTCACTTGCTGACCGTTTCGGTATCACTATTACATTCCCTAAGCCTACACCTAAGGAATATATCAATATCGTTAAGGGTCTTGCTGCTGAACGCAATATTGAACTTGACGAAAAGACACTTCAGCAACAGGCTATGCAGTGGGAAATCAGACAGAAAGGTATGTCTGGTAGAACAGCAAAACAATTTATCAATAACCTTATGTGGAATACACAAAAGGAAGATAAGTAATATATTTATAAAGCATATAAAGGCAGTAGAAACTATTTTCTGTGGTTTCTACTGCCTTTTGTTTTTCTTTAAATATTATGAAAAATATGAAGTTATTACTATTATTTATTTTTTACAATGACTACAATATTTGCTAAAAGCAAAAGAATAACATAAACACATAAAACTATGAACATAGTTGGAACAACATCAAGCAATGCATATCAATTCTCCTCAAATTGTAAATTAATTTTTTGATTTTTTATTGATTTTTTCATAATAATTGCATATAATATAAGTGAGCAAGGACACTTGCTTAATCTAAGTGCATTGCTACTTTGAATGCAAACCTTTAATTTAAGTGCTTCACTACTTTGAATGTGAACCTTTAATTTAAGTGCTTCGCAGCTTAAAATGCGAATCGTTAATTACTTTTAGGGAGATAAGCTTCTTATCTCCCTAATTTGCTATACTACGGAGGAAAAAAGATGGATTTTTTTCATATAAATGAGGACTACAATCGGTATCTCCAGAATTATGAAAAAGAAAATAGAGGGTTTACTAAGGTACCTAATATTAGGTATACTGATCGAAGTAAATTTGCTTTTGGTGTTGTTATGCAAGTCAATGATATAAACTATTATGTATCTGTATCTTCTTTTGATAGAAAGCAAGAAGCTAACATTCTAATTCGTATTCCCGGAGATGAAAAAGAAATAAAAGGGTCTTTACGATTTAATTATATGATTCCAGTTCCAGACCAATGTATTGAAAGACTTGTTATCAAAGATGTATCGGACGAAAAATATCGAGTGCTACTGAACAAGGAATATCAGTTTTGTATAAACAACGCTGAGCGAATTCAAAAAAAAGCAAATAAAATATATAAAATGGTTACAACAAATCGAAAACAGATATTAACTGACAACAGTTGTGCTTTTAGTATTTTAGAGCAGGGATATCGAGAATATATTGAAAATATTTTAAAATAAAAATATTAATAGATTTTTTTGAAATATAGAAATAATACATAAATTAATACTAAAAGACCACAGCAATCGCTGTGGTCTTTACTAGTATGCACATTTATCTATAAGGTTTTATAAAGGAACTATGCTTTGTATGTTCTGTATTTCGTGAGCAATGATATACTTGCTAGTCTTTATACAGACCATATTTTTGTTGTTACCACCAATAAGTTCTCCTTCGAAATCTGTATTAGTAGTAGTTGTAACTCTTATCTTCATACCTCTTGTAAAAGTCTGACCCTTAAAATTAATCTTGTCTAAGGGGAAAAGAGTATAACATCTATCCATAACGGCTGTAATGTCCTTGTGTGAATTAGCGAAAGTCGTTGTAGCCTTAACAACAGAACGAATTTTTAACGCATTATTTATAAACCAAGTTAAACAAAAAGCCAAGATTGCAGCATATAGAATTTCTTTACCGGTTAAGGAAAAGTTAATGGCATTTAACATATATATACCCCCTATCCATTCGGTAGTGTAATTATAACACAAAAATTATTTTTTGCAATAGAAAAACTGCAATAAAAGAGCTATTTTTATAAAAATTCATAATTTCTTTTGAATTAAAACCAAAAGCCGAGGAAGATGCCCTCCTCGGCTGTAATACTGCTTTATTATTGTTGTGAATCTCCACTTCCACTGCTCTGTGATGAATCACCTGAACTAGATGAAGAACCACTTGAAGAAGTAGACGAAGACTGTCCACTTGAGCTTGATGAAGATTGTCCTGAACTGCTTCCACTTGATGAAGAACTACTATCAGACGATGAAGAACTTCCTCCTGTAGAAGATGAACTACTTGAGCTACTTCCTGAACTGCTATAGCTGTTGCCACTTGAAGAATAAGATGACTTTTTCTTCTTCTTAGTATATGTAGAGCTGTTTGAGTTACTAGAGCTACCGTAAGAAGAATATCCTCTATGGTTACCTGAACAGTATGTAGAAACAGCTGTACCCTTTTCAAAGTAATCTGTTATAGCTGGGCAATAACTACTTGCCAACTTACCGGATATTTTACAAACTGTAGCCTTTACAACATCGTTAGGCATATCAAAGTCCTTGACTTCCATACCCTCATTTACCTGTTCCATAACCTTATTCCATACCTTTAAGTGTGTAGTTTGGTTAAAGCCGTTCATATTAGGAACTTTCTTGTCATATCTATCATAACCATACCAAATGCTTGCTACATAGTAAGGAGTATACCCAACAAATGTTAAGTCCTTAGAATCAGTTGTTGTACCGGTCTTACCTGCAAGAGGCATATTAGACTGCTTAAAGTTAGCTGCTGTACCAGTACCTTCCTTAACAACACTTGTCATAAGCTGTGTAACAATATATCCAGTTGATGGCTTAACAACCTGTCTTGTTTCCTTAGTATTTTCAAGGAGAACATTGCCATCGTGGTCAAGAACCTTGTCGTAGAACATAGGTCTGATGTACTGACCCTGATTTGCTAACGTACCATAAGCTGCTGCCAATTCAACCTGTGTAACACCCTTTGTAAGACCACCAAGAGCTGTAGCTGCATGGTTATCGTTTTCAAGAGTAGTAAAACCAAAGTTTAATAAGTAATCGTAGCAAAGGTCAATACCTGTTTCAACCATTACCTTTACTGCTACAACGTTCATGGAATCTCTGATACCTGTTCTAGGAGTTACAGCACCTCTGTAGCTGTTACCCCACCAGTTCTTAGGAGTGTATCCGTCAGCTGTTGTGTAAGGTTCATCGACGATAGTAGATGCAGCTGTTATTTTGCCCAAGTCAATAGCCGGAGCATAAGCAGCCAATACCTTAAATACAGAACCCGGCTGTCTAGCTGAATCTGTAGCTCTGTTGAAACCTCTGTTTACTGTCTTTTCACCTCTACCACCGGCAATAGCCTTTATTTCACCGGTATGGTAATCAATAATAGCCATTGAACACTGTGGCTGAACACTAATATCTGCTCTGTCTGCAAGTATCTTCTGAGTAGAAGAAAGACCTGCTTCTATTTCTGCTCTCTTGTCTGCTACCCAAGCTTCAGCACCGGCCTTAGAACGAGCAAACTGCTTGTATTCCTTGTTTGTTGTTTCACCTGTTGCTGTATCTTCAGTAGAAACAATGTAATTAATGTCTAAGCTGTAGTTAGGCTTAGGGAAATTAGAATCATCAAGCATTACATTGTCTACAATGCCCTGTATTCTTGAATCGTAGTTAGAATAAATCTGCAAACCACCGTTATAAATAACATTGTTTGCCTGCTTAGCACTCATATTGTACTTAGTCTGTAAATCCTCAGAAATCTGGTCAATAAGTGCATCTTCATAATAAGAATGTATTGTAACACCGTCATTCTTAGTGTCATTAGTTGCAAGAAGTTTAGACTTTAATACTCTTGAGTAAATATCCTCATTAATAGCACCGTCATATTCTGCCTGAGTAATAAGACCCTGCTTTAACATATAGTTAAGGATAACTGTCTGTCTTGACTTGTTGTTCTCTGGCTCAGTTCTTGGTGAATACATAGATGGATTGTTTGTAATACCGGCAAGACAAGCACATTCTGCTAAGTCTAACTCTGACGCATCTTTACCAAAATAACCCTGAGCAGCTGTCTGTACACCACTGTATCCATGACCAAAACTAATAGTATTAAGGTACAATTCCATAATGTACTTTTTAGCCTCCTGCTTAGAGCCAAGCTGTGCCTTTAATTCCTTTTCGTACTTAAGGGCTAAATACTGTTCCTTAAGTTTTGTCTTAGGAGTATTTCTAGTAACATTAGTAATGTTATTTTTAATCAACTGCTGTGTAAGGGTAGAACCACCCTGTACCTGTCCTCCTGTAAGAGTTGAGTAAGCAGCTCTTAAAAGACCTCTAACGTCAACACCATCGTGTTCGTAAAATCTTTCATCTTCAATGGCCATAATGGCATTCTGCATATTTTCCGGAATTTTATCAATAGTTATGTACTCTCTGTTTTCCTCGCCATGAAGTTTAGAAAGTTCTTTATTTTCGTTGTTATAAACTACTGTAGTATATGTTCTAGGCTGAATACCGGAAAGTCCTAAGTCCGGTATACTTCTGATAAGAGCAACATAACCACCTATTAAACCACCGGCTGCTGCAAAACCTACCATTATAGCAATCATAAGTACTATAGACATAAACACAGTAAATGGTTTAGAATGTTGATTTTTATTTTTCTTCTTCTTTAAATTTCTTTCTTTTTTGTTGGTCTTATATGAACCACTTTTGGCTCTGGAGATTGAACTACTTCTTCTGTGTTCACCCTCTGAACCACTCCTTCTACTTCCGTCAGGCTGATTCATTTTATCCCCTCCTTTGTCATATAATTATAACAGAATTGTGCCTATTTATAAAGGAAAATTTTACTGAAGGCTTTTTCAATAACGCAAAAGGAGGCTGTAACATTGAAGAATAGTGGATTTTTTAAAACAGCCAGAAATATTACATTTTTGTTACTTATTATTTTTTTTGTAATATCTGTAGCCTACATACATTTCGTTATGCCTATTTCAGTAAAAATTTGTCAAAAATATGCCATTACTTCTATTAATAATATTATACAAAATTCATTGTATTCATCATCTAAAAATATAAAAAGCGAGGACTTTATTCTTCGCTCTGACAACAACGGCCGTTTAGAATATTTAAGTGTAAATTCTATGATTGTAAATAATATATGTGCCGAAACAGCCTCAACTGTCTCCCAAAATCTCAATAACCTTACTACCTCTAAAATACGTCTGCCCTTAGGTGTGTTTACCGGTCTTCCTATTCTCTCACACTTTGGACCAAGCACCACAATACGCTTGCAACCCATAGGAGATGCCACTGCCGACTATGAAACATCTATGACACAGGCAGGAGTAAACCAAGTCAATTTTCAGGTTTGGATAAATGTGCATACAACCGTTTCTATAGTAAATCCCCTTTGGTCAAAGGATTTGGAGATAACCAGAAAGCTAACACTTGTAAACACAGTATTTAACGGCGAAATTCCTAAAACTTATATTAAAGTACAGTAAATAGCTTGACTATGGGTCTTTAATTTAATATAATGTAATTTACTAAGGTTATTTAAAATTTCTTTTTACAGCCTTTTTGATTATTGCTTGTGCAATCTTTATTTAATTGGATTTTTAGAAGTAATAAAACGTAAAAAGATATACTAACGAAATGGAGATGTGACAATGTTAAACTTTATTAATCTTTTAACTGCAAGTGTAACTATGCCGGGTGGCACAAACGAAGTTGCTACACAGGCAGCTAATGCTGTTTCAGAAGTTGCTACTGAAGCTACTTCTGCTGCATCAATTTTTGGTATGCAGATGGGCAAAGGTGGAAGCACAGCTATTTTAATTCTTTATATTGCTGCTCTTGCCCTTGTTTTCTATTTCTTTGCTGTTAGACCACAGAAAAAGAGAGCTGCTCAGTTAAAGGAAATTCAGCAGGGTATTAAGGTTGGCGACGAAGTAATGACTTCTTCAGGTTTCTACGGTAAGGTTGTTGAACTTGAAGGCGAAGATATTGCTGTTGTTGAATTTGGTACAAATCGTGGTGTTAGAATACCAGTAAATAAGAGCGAAATTATTGGAAATAAGAACGCTACAGCTAAGACTGAAAAATAATTTTTAATGCACCCTATGGTTTTGCCATAGGGTATATTTACACCAAAAAGAAATTACATTGTCACTAAATTTACTATTGATACAGGCACTTAACTGTGCCTACGGAGGTTAATAAATGCTTGATGTTGCACTTTTAGGTACAGGTGGAATGATGCCTTTACCTGGCAGATATTTGACAAGCCTTATGCTTCGCCTTGAAGGCAGAATGATGCTCATTGACTGTGGTGAATGTACACAGGTTACAATGAAGTTATTAGGCTGGGGCTTTAAAAACATTGATGTTATATGTTTTACTCACTACCACGCAGACCATATTTCCGGTTTACCTGGACTTCTTTTAACTATTGGAAATTCTGCTCGTACAGAACCCCTTACACTTGTTGGCCCAAAAGGTCTTAAAAAGGTTTACGCCGGTCTTAGTTGTATCTGTCCGGAACTTCCTTTTGAAGTAAAACTTATAGAGCTTGAACCACAGGATACAATAGATATAGGTGTATTCCACATAAATTGCCTTAAAGTAAATCACAAAATCACTTGCTATGCCTACAATGTTCAGGTTAAGAGAGTAGGTAGATTTGATGTACAAAAAGCCAATGCTCTCAATATTCCTAAAAAACTTTGGAGTATTCTCCAGAAACAGCAAAGTGTAGAATTTGAAGGCAAAACATATACTTCTGATATGGTTCTTGGTTCTCCACGAAAGGGTATAAAAGTTTCATATTGTACAGACACTAGACCTACAAAGGAACTTCCGGCTTTTGTTGAAAACTCTGACCTTTTCATTTGTGAAGGTATGTACGGCGAAAAGGATAAAATTCAAAAAGCTAAGGAATACAAGCATATGATGTTTACTGAAGCTGCCGAAATTGCTAAAAAAGCTAACGTAAACGAAATGTGGCTTACTCACTTTAGCCCTGCTATGCCTTTCCCTGAAGAATTTTTACCATCAGCTAAGGAAATATTTGAAAATACCCATATTGGAAAAGACAGAAAGAATGTTACTCTCCTTTTTGAGGAGGACTAAACAGCATATTAATGCTTGAGGTATTATGGAAAATATTAGCGATTATGCTCTTGTTCAGGAAAGTCTGAAATGCAATGAAGACAGTTTTTCAGAGCTTGTCAGACGATATAAAAACTTAGTTTTTGCCACAGTCTATAAGATATTGGGCGATTATGAAGAAAGTCTGGACTTATCACAAGAAATATTTGTAAAAATATATAATAATTTGTGGAGGTATTCTCCCAAACATAAGTTTTCAACTTGGGTCATAACTATTGCTACAAACCGTACAATAGACTTTTGCCGGAAGCGAAAAGTAGATACAGTCCCTATTGAAAACAGCGAGTATTACCTATCCCAAACACCATCGGCAGAAAGCACTTACCTTGATAAAGAGCGTAGTTCTGCCATAAATAAAGCCCTTTTATCACTGCCTGATAAATACTTGACGCCTATAATTATGTATCATAACGAAGGTATGAAGTATACAGAAATAAGTGAGGCTTTAGGCTTACCTCTTTCTATGGTGAAGAATAGAATTTACAGAGGTCGTAAGTTGTTAAAAGAAATATTGGAAAAGGAGGGAAAACAAAATGGATTGTTCTGATTTAAACAGATTTTTAAATAATGAAATGACAGATGAAGAACAGAAAATTTTCAAGGAACACACTAAACAGTGTAAAGTATGCAAAATTCAAACAGAGTTTTACAATTCCCTTGAAATAAATAATATTCCCCCACTTCCGGAAAATTTTGAAGTTTCAGTTATGGTCAAAATACACAACAAGCCAAAGTTCTATGGTTTTGTAATTTTTGCACTTTCTTCTGCACTTGTCGGCATAATTGCCACAGTTACAACTAACTACCTTGAACTTGTTCATATATTAAAAACTGAACATTATCCACATATGCTGTTACGGCTTGTGGATAAATTAAACTTTGTAGTAAATCAATTTATTTACTTATGGGAGCACTTATCCTACAGCATAACAACAACTGTGCCTGACTTTTTATTTTTTGGTGCATTTGTAGTGTTCCTGATATTTATGCTTTACAATTTGTCATTAAAGGAGAGATTATAATTGGAAAAGGAAATTAAAATACTGGCTATTGAAAGCTCTTGTGACGAAACTTCTGCTGCCGTTGTAGTAAATGGTAGAAAGGTTTTATCCAATGTTATAGCCTCTCAAATTGCTACACACACATTATATGGAGGTGTTGTTCCGGAAATAGCATCTCGTCAGCATATTGAGGCAATAGACTATGTTATTGAACAGGCTCTTGTAGAAGCTGATACTAAAAAAGAAGACGTTGACGCTATTGCTGTTACATACGGTCCCGGACTTGTTGGTGCTTTACTTGTAGGTCTTTCAGAAGCAAAGGCTTTAGCATTTGCCCTTAATAAGCCCCTTGTTCCGGTACATCATATTGAAGGCCATATTGCAGCCAACTATATTGAAAATATTGATTGGAAACCACCTTTTATGTGCCTTATAGTAAGTGGTGGACATACTCACTTAGTACATATTAAGGATTATGATGACTTTGATATTTTAGGCAAAACTCGTGATGATGCAGCCGGCGAAGCCTTTGACAAGGTTGCCAGAGTATTAGGCATACCTTATCCGGGAGGTCCTGGCATTGATAAACTCTCTTGTGAGGGTGACCCAAATGCAATTAAGTTCCCAAGAGCAAAACTTGAGGACAACGCCTATGACTTTAGTTTCAGTGGCTTAAAATCTGCTGTTCTTAACTACTTAAACAAAGAAAAAATGATGAATCACGACATAAACCGAGCTGATGTTGCAGCAAGTTTCCAGCAGTCTGTTGTGGATATTCTTGTAGAACGTGCTATGAGAGGTTGCAAGGAATTAGGTCTTAATAAACTTGCCCTTGCCGGTGGTGTATCAGCTAATAAGCACTTAAGAACAGCTATGGAACAGGCTTGTAAAGAAAACAACATTGAATTTAATGTACCTAAGCCAATATTGTGTACAGATAATGCTGCTATGATTGGTAGTGCCGGTTACTATGAATTTATGAAAGGCAATACAGCTACAATGGATATAAATGCTTACCCTAGTTTAAAATTAGGCGAGTCAGCTTTCCACAAAAACTAAAAAATAGCATATAATCAAAAGGGACTTATGCACAATTCTTGAGAACTTTATTCTCCATTGTGTATAAGTCCATTTTTAATATAAAATCAAAAATTTTTAATTTATCCACATTTACAATTCCACTTATTCTAAAATGTGGATAACTTGCTATTTTAAAAATTAGAATTGGTACAAAAAAAGACCTATGGCAAACCATAGGTCTTGATTTATGAAAATTACTTTCTGCCGTACTTCTTGTTGAACTTTTCAACACGACCGCCAGCATCGTTAAGGTTCTTCTGATTACCTGTATAGAATGGGTGGCACTTAGAACAAACTTCAACTCTGATTTCTTCCTGAGTAGAACCGATTGTAAATTCGTTACCACAGTTACACTTAACCTTAGCCTGATAATACTTTGGCTGAATTGCTTCCTGCATGTCTTACACCTCCATAAAAATTGGGATACATTTTGGCATCCCCTCGACATTATAACGAAGTAATTATATCACACAGCTTGACTCAATGCAAGCATTTTTTATTTATTGTTACTAAGTTTGAGAATAGCTTTCACAAAATCCTCATTATTGTCAGTTTTAACTAATAAGTCCATTACCTGTTCAGTAACTTCCTGATTAGTCATAGAACCACTAAATGACTTTCTGAGGAAGTATACAGCATCTAACTCGTCCTTAGAAAGGAGTAATTCTTCACGTCTTGTACCGGACTTAGCCATATTAACAGCAGGGAAAATGCGTTTTTCAGACATCTTTCTGTCTAACACAAGTTCCATATTGCCTGTACCCTTAAATTCTTCAAAGATAACATCGTCCATCTTAGAACCTGTTTCCACAAGGGCAGTTGCAAGTACAGTAAGGCTACCACCTTCTTCAATATTACGAGCAGCACCAAAAAATCTCTTTGGCATATAAAGTGCTGCTGGGTCAAGACCACCTGAAAGTGTACGACCACTAGATGGTACAGTAAGGTTGTACGCTCTTGAAAGACGAGTAATGCTGTCTAAAAGTACAACAACGTCTTTCTTCTGTTCAACCAATCTCTTAGCTCTTTCAAGAACCATTTCTGCCACTCTCTTGTGGTGTTCTGGCTGTTCATCAAATGTAGAATATATAACATCAACATTACCCTGAATACTTCTCTGCATATCAGTTACTTCTTCTGGACGTTCGTCAATAAGAAGTACAATTACAAATACATCAGGATGATTGTGAGTAATAGCATTTGCTACCTTTTTGAGAAGTACAGTTTTACCAGCCTTAGGTGGAGCAACTATCATACCTCTCTGACCCTTACCAATAGGAGCCATAATATCTATAATTCTTGTAGAAAGTTCATTTTTACTTGTCTCAAGCTTAAGTCTTTCTGTAGGAAAAATAGGTGTTAAGTCTTCAAAATTAGGACGCTTTGCAACACTCTGAGTAGGCTCACCATTTACGTGAGTAAGGAAAAGCATAGCAGGGAATTTTTCATTCTCCTTTGGCTTTCTGAGTCTACCTACAAGTTTGTCACCTGTTCTAAGGTTAAAACGTCTTATCTGAGATGGAGATACATAAATATCCTTTGTACCAGGAAGGTAATTTTCTACTCTCATAAAGCCATAACCTTCTGTAAGTACTTCAAGAATACCTTCTCCAACAATACCACTATCTAATTCCTTTAAATAATCGCTGTTTCTGTTGTTGTTTTCTTCCTTAGGCAATGAAGTAGGTGCTACTTTTTCAAGCACGTCAATAAGTTCTGCCTTTTTATATCTTGTAATACTTCCAATGCCCTTTTCTCTTGCAAGTTCTCTAAGTTCCACAAGAGTCATTTCTTTATAATCCATATTTCCTCCAAAATTAAGGAATAATCAATTCCTGACCAGGATGATAGGTACTGGATTCATTCATATTATTTGCTTTAAGAATTTTGCTCCAGTTTTCCTTTGTATATTCCCCGTAAACACTCTTACAAATTTTTTCGCCTGTATCTCCACTCTTAACTGTATATGTAGTACCAGAAGCAGTTGCTCCTGTTAAGTTTGATGATGTACCATCACTATTTACTATCTGAACAGCCTGAGTATTATTATTTCCAGAGTTTACAACAGCTGTTGTAGCACTTTCTGTTACTTTTTCTGTAGTAGCTACTGTAACTTCCTGTGTAGTAATCTCGCTAGTTATATCCTCAACAAGAGCTGTTGTTTCCTCAGTATTATTACCAGCTATTTTATTGAGCTGTTCTCTTGTAGAATCAAGCTGTGACTTATAGCTATAGCACATAGCTGCAAGAGCAGTTACAGCAACTACAAGAATAACAATCAATGCACCAATGAAGAATTTCTTTAAACCTGAACCTTTTCTGTACTCATCGTCAAAGTCATCATAATCGTCTTCTTCTTCATCTTCGTCGTCAAAATCCTCATCATCGTCATAATCTTCATCTTTATCCTTATCATTATGACCAGACTCGTCTTCAACTTCATCATCATCTTCTTCGATTTCTTCATCATCTTCTTCGAAATCGTCTTCTTCATCTTCGTCTTTTTTCTTTTTCTTCTTGAAAAGACCAAAAAGACCCTTCTTTGGCTTATCTTCTGTATCCTCAAAATCGTCTTCGTACTCGTCATCTTCTTCCAAGTCTTCATCTTCGATTTCTTCGTCTACAGATTCCTCTGCATTTTTCTTGCCCTTTTTCTTTTCCTCAATGAAACGTCTACGGCGACTAGGTATAACGTCTTCTTCTACCTCTGCCTCTGTTTCAGTTGTAATAGCATTGAGAACTTCTTCTTCCTTAGTCATATCATTATCCTCCTGTGATACAGGCTGAGTTTCCTCTGCCTCATTATCTTCAGCACTTGTAAGGTTATCATCTGATATAACCTCACTAGCATCTATTAAAGGCTTATCTAATATTACTGTCTTTTCTGCTACGTAAGTATTTTTGTTATCGTCCTTTTCTTTGAACTTAGTTGGATAATCTTCCTCAGTGTGATTTTCATGTTCTTCAATTTCATCAGCAACATTGTTAATGCTTTCTTCTGGAACAGAAGTAACAGTTATTGTACTTTCACCTATAGGTTCTGTATCCTCACTTGCAACATCTTCAACATCTGAAGTTTCTTCCACTTCATCAGTAGCAACTTCCTGAACCGGTTCTTCTTCAACAGCTTCAATTTCTGTTTCAGGTTCTTCAATCTCTTGTACATCTTCTGTATTTGTATCAACTGATACTTCCGAATTTTCATCAGTTTCAACTTCTTCTACACTAGAAGTTTCCTCTGGCTTTTCTTCTTTATTCTTTAATTCTTCTTCAGCAATTTTATTTACGATGTTGCCAAGACCCATATCATCAACAGAAATATCATCAAGAGAATCCTTCTTCTTATGAACCTTTCTGTTTTCCTTTTTAACAGGCTTAATTTCTTCCTTAGGTTCTTCTTTCTTTTCTTCTTCAGTTTCACCTAATATTTCCTTTAATACATCGTCTGGGTCAGCAAATTCCATAGTTGCCGGTTTTAAATGAACCTTTTCAAGTCGTTCTTCAATATCATTTAAATCCATAGAAGAAAGTTTAGCTGTATCAAAAATACTAGGCTTTACCGGAGGAACAGCTTCTTCCTCCTCAATAGGTGCAACCGGTTCGAGGTCTTCCGGTGCTGGCATATCGAACCCCTTATTTGTGCCGTCAATAAGGTTCACATCGTCCTCTTTATCGTCCTTATATTCTTCTATTTCATCTGGAAATTCATCTTCGTAATCATCAGGTTCTTCAGTTTTCATCTTCTCAGCTAACTTACTAAGAGCCCCAGCAAAAAATCCACCTTTTTTCTCTTTTTTAGGCTTATTTTCGTCTTGAGGTTCTACATCAGATACCTTATCCATATAATCATCGTCTACAAAATACAGTGTAGCATCTTTTTGAGCTCCGTCAAAGTAGCTTTGACCGCCATCATCAACATATTCTTCTAATAATCTGCCTACTGCCATTCTTGTTTTATCTGCGTTAAATTCGTTTAACGCCTGTTCAAGACGTTTCTGGTGTAAGTCAGACAACAGCTGTTCGGCACTTTTGTTTTTCTGTTCAGCCATTGTTGTACCTCCTACAATTTATGTTATAAATTTGTGTATATATCAGAACAAATTAACTTCGTTAATTTGTGCCTTGCTTGCAAGCCATCGGATTTATCTTTCCGATTCACTGGTCAGAACAAATTAACTTCGTTAATTTGTGCCTTGATAAATCAAGGCATCGGATTTATCTTTCCGATTCATTATTAAAAGCTATATATAAAATTTACACTCTATTCCTTTATAACCTCCATTTTACCACAAATCAATACGAAATTCAAATATATTTTAAAAAAACATTATTATATTATTTGTATAACTTTATAACTCAAAATCCACTTGTTCAGCCATTTCGTCTAATTTCATTTTTAATCCAACAGGTATGAATTTTCTACTTTTTCTATAAATTTCACCAATAACGGAAATAAATTGTCTAGGATAATCAATTACTGCCTGTAAATCCTCTATTTGATTTTCTGTCAAAAAGTTGTTTTTGCTATATGCTCCTAAAATATCTTCCATATTTAAGTAATTAAGCCCCTTATTATGGGCATAAAAAGCATTTTTGCGTTTATACCTGTTTATAAAGAAAGCTAAATCCCAAAGAGGAGAACCAACTGTCATATAATCCCAATCAATAATAGAAATCCTGCCATAGTTAAATAAAATATTACCTTCTTTTAACCTATTGTGTATAAAAGATTTTTCCAAAGTACTTTTCTGTAATCTTTCAACAGCCTTTTCAGCCTTGCTATAATACTTGTCATATACCTTAAGTACAGTCATATCCCAATCCTTCAAAGTCTTTGTATTGGATATTGCTTTTCGGCATTTTGCCATTGTAGTAAGCCCTTTTTCCATTTCATCAAGGGGATGAGGTTTCAAAATAGATGCAGCCCTTACCATAGGCTGACTTTCTATTCGGCTCAAAGCATACTGCATACTGCCTATGGTTTCAATAGCTTTTACAACTTGGGCATTATTAAGGAAGTCCAGTTCGTTGGCTCCCTTAAAAGGAGAAAGGATATATACATCACTATCTCTTTCTACATAAGGCAATCCACTTTTTGCCGGTAAATATCTGTCAAAAGCCCTAAAGCCTTTTGTCCATAATTGTTCCTTTAATCTGTAAATTTCAATTATTCTGTTGGTATTGACCCTTGCCTTGCAAATGCTGTAAGTACCCTTGTCAGTATGCACAATATAAAAATATTTGCAACGCACTATATTCTTAGGGCATATTCCAAAATCATAGACAGCAGAATATATTTCGGGATACATATTGTCACTTCCTTAAATAATATTTATCCCTTAATATTATGACAAATACAATAAAAAAAGAACCTATCAAAAGATAGGCTCTCTAAATTATTTACTTAACTTAAGATACTGTTCTGCAGCATTTATAACACACTGATTTAAAGTTATATTTTTTTCTGTTGCCACCAACGCAAGCTGTCTGTGCATTTGAGGTGACATTCTTACATTAAATGAACCTTTAAATTCCTTATTAGGCTTTTTATTATACCTTTTACACATCTCTAAATAATTCTCTATACAATTATGAAAAGAAGTTTCCAATTCATCAACAGATGTTCCATGAAAATTCAATGAATCTGTTATTCCAAAAACTTTTCCTACAAAAATATTATCTTCTGCATCAAATTCTATTGTTGCATGGTATCCTTTATACTCTAACATAGACTTTTTCATAAAATCACACCTTTAATATATCCCATTTATTTTATATTATCCACACTCACTGACTATACTTCTCCAACTTCCTTTAAGAATTTTATAGTCATCTTTATTTGATAAGTATACAACTCATCTCCTGGATGAGGTCCATCAAATTGTAAAATTCGACCTGTTTCCAAATGAATATATCCTATACTAGAGCCTCGACCTCCCATAAATTTTTCACATCCACATTTACTCATCAACCTATCCAACTCTTTTTTAGTAAAATTCTTTGGAATAGGTTTCCTCATTAATTTATTCAATAGGTCTTCTTTTTTCGCCAAAGCTACAACTCACCGCCTAATATTATTGCAACTATATTTTAGTTGCAATAATATTATATGCTATTTTGAAGAAAAAATCAATACTTTTCTCAACAAAAAAGAAACTATCAAAGATAGGTTCTCTAAATCAGTCTAAATTTATATCTGTAGCATCGCCACTAAGCATCTTGTCAGCTTCCTCTACTGTAATTGGCACAACAGAGAACGGATGTGTAATACTTGCAGTCTTTGTTTCGCCGTCCCACTTAATACCAACAAATTCTACACTTTCAATAGCTCTTAAAGGCAACATAAATCTGCCCTCAATAATCTGCTGAGGTACTTCTGTTTCTATTTTCTTATCATTGTATGTAAAATAGTTTTCTCCTGCTGTAAACTTTAAAACATCACTACCCTTTTTGAGAGTTGCAGTTTTTGTTTCAGCATCATATTCAGCAGTATATCCCATTTTTTCAAACACACCACGAACAGGTACAAGTGTTCTGTTTTCTACAATAACACCCTTTTGTTCTACTGGAGTTTTATCCACAACAACATTTACCTCTGTTGCTGCAAAAGCATTTACACTAAGAGCCACAACAGCTATAGCAAAAACTAATAACTTTTTCATACTTTACCTCCTAATTTTTGTTATAAGAAAAGAGCCTAAATAAATTAGGCTCTTTATTAAAGTTTCATCAAAATTCATTAATTAGAATTCAATAGATGTATACTTATTTGTAGTGTTGAACTTTGTAAGGTTTACACCTGCGCTTGTAGAAACTACATTTTCGCTATCAAAGGAAGCGATTTTAATTTCTGGTTTTTCGTACTTTTTCATTATCAATCTACCTCCTTATATTATTTAGCTATTGTACCATTAACTGTATTGTAGCTAGTTACTGTACCGTCCATAGTAAGGTTGATTGAACCAATCTTCTTGTCAGTAGAAGTAGTTGCACCAGCTTCATCAGCAGTAGTAGTTGCATAAATGTCAACATCAATAGCATCAGTTGCACCAGTTGCAGAGTTAACTCTTACTGGGAATTCATAAGTTGTAGTGCCATCAGCGTGTACGCAAGCTGTAATATTCTGCTTAGTAGAACCTACCTGAGCATATAAGCCCTGTACCCAGTTACCTGCTGGAAGTGCATCAGCATCAAGAACAACCTTGAAAGCACCCTGAGTAGCGTTAATCTTTGCAGCTGCACCCTTAATATCACTAATAGATGCTAAACCATTATCACCATCAGCTAACTGTGTAGAATCAGTTGTATAGAAAGCTTCATTGTTAAGTTCATCTGCAGTTACATCTTTCTTTACTGTACAAAGGAACCAAGCTTCAGGCTCATTAGTATAAGCTCTTGCTGCACTATCATACCAACCTAAAGCGAAATGAGGAACACCGTTAATCATCTGTGCTGGCTGTGCATTCCAATTACCCTGCTGAGTTTTCTTTCCTAATTTTTTTGTGTAAATATTTGCCATACCGTAATAAGTAGTTTCATCGTTATAACCTGTAATAACATCGCCACCCAATGCTACAAGATTTTCAGCCTGTATTGAATCGTCTTCTATCTTTATTCCAGCTTCTAAAGCATCAGATAAAACTAATCTAGGTGTCCAAGATGTTAACTTACCTGTTGATGTTGTAACATCTACAGGAATAGCAATACAATCGCCAGCTGTTAATTCTTCAACTTCAGCACCTGTTGTTAAACTAATAGGTGTGCCAAAGCTTGTTGTATTTTCATCTGCCGCAGAAACAACAGATGAGCAAGTAGCTACTGTAGCAGCAGCTAAGCATAAGCTTAAAACTCTCTTTAATTTCATGTTTTTCTATCTCCTCTTACTTACTCTCACTTATTTTCTACTGGGAAACTAGATATAAGGTCTAACGCTTTCTTTGCAATCAAACTTGCGTCTTCACTTTCAATCTTACCATTTCCATCTACATCACAAGCCTTAATCTGGCTATCTGTAAATGTAATTAATTCAAGAGCTGCTTTCGCAACTAAACTTGCGTCTTCACTTTCAATCTTACCATTTCCATCAGCATCACCATAAAGAATAGCTGTATCAACAGTTACAGTACCAGAAGCAGCTTCAATTGTACTTGCATCAGCTAAAGCTGAAGCAGAATTAGCTACCTGAGCAACAGCAACTTTTACATCAGTAGAACCAGTAGCATTTGCATTAACTGTAAAATCTACAGTTGCAAGTGTACTTGCTTCAGTTACATTAACAGGTGAAGCTGCAGCCCAACCTATAAGAACTTCATCATCGCCTGTTTCATTATCTTTTAAATCAGCTGTAAGCACGCCACTATTAAAGCTGTCACCAACAGTTGCATAAGTGTTGTCGCCTACTTCGTCAGTTCCCTTTACCACTGGTGTGAGCACAGATGAATCATAGCTAATAGCTATAGCATAGGCGTTCACATCTGTAGATGTTTCTCCAGCACTTGGAGCAACGGTAATAGGTACTGATACTACATTACCTGCTGTAGCATTTTCACTACCTGCTGTAAATGTAGCGGCATTAGCACAAACACAAGAGCCAATAACCATAGTAGAAGCTAATACAGAGCATAATAAACTTCTGAATTTCATAATTAACCTCCTTCTTTTATACTAGAAACCTTTTCCTCACCTTTGGAAAAAATCCCTTTATAAAAGTATACCCTTTTCTTATTAAAATTGCAAGGGTTTATACAACTTTTTTGTGAATATTTTGTGTATTCATTTATTCTTGCTATAAACCCTCGCTTAAATCAACTAAATTTCGCTATAAATTCTTATTACTTAACAGCAACCTTGTATAATAATGAGTTATAGTTAGGAGTTACTGTAATTGTACCCTTGCCAGTTGCAACAAGTTCGAAAGCTGTTGTTGCAGTCTTTCTGCCACCAAGGCTAGCATTTGTTGGAGTAATATCAGTTACAGTACCACTTTCGTCAGTAAATGTAGCCTTAATTACACCCTTGTTTGCTGTGTTGTTGTCACCAGCGATGAATACGCTTGCTGTTAAAGCATCAGCAACATCAATAGTAAATGATGTATTCTTTGTTACTTCAACAGTCTTTGTAAATGCAGTACCATTAGCACTTTCTGCTGCGAAAGCTGTGTAACCACTGTTATTTGTTGCAGTTGTAAGTTTACCACCATTTAACCAAGTTGGTACGCTGTCGTTTTCAGCTGACCAGCTGTCACCACTTACAGCAAATGCCTTACCGGCTGGTGCTGTTGTAGTAGTTTCTGTTGTATCGTCAGCCTTTGTAGTTGTTGTAGCTGTTGTAGCTTCTGTTGAAGTTTCAGTTGTTGTAGTTGTAACAGTTGTTGCATCAGCTTTTTGGTCTGCTAATGCTACATCAGTACCGATTAAGTAGAAGTTGATACCACTCTTACCTGATACTAAATAATATGTACCTGCACTTGGAATTGCAATTGTGTACTTAGCAAATGTTGTACCAGATACTGTTACTGTACCTACTGTTGTACCTTCTGCATTAAGTAAGTTTACTGGTCTGTCTTCCTTGTTACTACCACTCATTGCATAGAAGATTACATTACCTGCACCAGTTGTTGTGAATGAGATTGCTCTCTTATCAACTGCACCAGTACCGTTTGTCTTTAATCTCTGTGTAAATGTGTAACCATCTAAGCTCTTGCTGTTTGCTTCAACTGTTAATTTGTTTGTTGCATCTGCAATAAGCTTGAACTGACCACTTACTGTGTTAGCTGTAATATCGCCAGCTGTTAAATCACTTGCATTAATTGTTGCTACAATGTCGCCTGCTGGAGTTACTGTTGTTGTTTCTGTAGTAGCTTCAGTAGTAGTTGTTGTAGTAGCCTTTGTTGTTGTTTCTGTAGTAGTTTCTGTTGTTGTAGCCTTTGTTGTTGCTTCTGCAGAAACCTGTTCAAGAGTACCTGTTACTGTAATTGTACCAATATTTACAGAAGAATTAAGGCCACCGCTTGTAGATTTATCATTTGAATCAACATTTACACCCTTAATTGTGTAAGTACCTGCTACAAGTGAAGTAGCACTTAAATTGTTCTTAGCACCATTCTTATTTTCAACATCTAAAGTTGCAACTGTATCTCCATTTGAGTTAACAATCGCTACCTGTCTAGCATATGCACCTGAAGAAATAGCATTTGTTAATGCAACTGTACCATCAGAAGTAAGTTTGAACTGAACTGTCTTAGAACCACTAATCTGAACTGAACCACTTGCATTCTTAACGCCAGTCTTTGCAAGGAACATATTTTCTGTACCAACATTTGTGTCTGCTGTAAGAGCAGTGCCAGAAGTAGCATTAATATCAGTACCTGTTAATGTATAAGTCTTAGTTTCAGGTGTAGATGGCTTAGAAGTGTTACCCTTGTGGTTTAATACCCAAGTAGCATCAAGTACATTGATTACACCGTCGCCATTTGCATCTGCAGCATCTTCATCATAGAATGTTTCGTCCTTGATACCCTGAATGAACTTCAAGATAAGGGCTGCATCCTTTTCATCAATCTTACCGTCTTTGTTTACATCACCCTTAGTAGAGTAATCAACAGTAGTTGCTTCTGTAGTAGAATCTGTTTCAGTAGTAGTTGTTGTTTCTGTTGAAGTTTCAACTGAACCACCGTTTGCTGTAACTGTTACTGTACCATTAGAAGTAGTGTAGTTTGCAACTGCAAGTTTACCACCCTTTAATGTATTTACAGTAATTGCAACAGGAGTTGCACCTTCCTTGTTTGCTGTAAATGTTACTTTTACAAGAACTGTACCGTTTGCGTTAATTGTATCAGCAGGGTTGATACCAGCAATTCTTACTGAACCGTCAGTAATGTTGCTGTTGATTGTAGCCTTGCTGTCATTGATTATGTCGCCGTTTTCAACCTTAGTAGCTGTAAGAGCAGCTGAGTCATAAGTTAATGTAATGTTGAAGTCTGCTAAATCAGTCATACCTGTCAACTTAACAGGAACTGTAACAGCAGAACCATTCTTAACTGTTTCATTGTCAACAACAACCTTTACACCATCAACTGGAGTAGCTGTTGTAGCTTCTGTAGCTTCCTTAGTTGTAGCTTCTGTTGTAGCTTCTGTTGTTGTAGTAACTGTTGTGTCGCCACCGTCAACTGCATAGCTCATTACATAAAGATAAACATTAGCTGTACCCTTAGTAATTGTATGAGTACCAGCTGTTAAATCAAATACATTAAGACCATCAACTACATCTTGTTCTTCGCCATCAATCTTGATAGTTCTTGAGCCAGCTGCACTTAATACTAACTTTAACGCACCATCTGCTGGAGCATTAACTGTAATGTTAGTAGATGATTCCATCTTAATACCACTATTATAAGTTACACCGTTATAAGTATACTTATTTGTTGTATCATTACCATTAATATTGAAGATGTTAGAATTTGCAGCAGCAACATTATTACCACTTGCATCTACACCATCATCATGCCATACATAACCGTCATCAACAACAGTACCTGATGTAGTAGTTTCTGTAGTACCGTCATCACCAGTATTAGCCTTTGTTGTAGTTTCTGTAGTAGCTTCTGTTACTGTAGGAGCATTAGGGTCGTAAGCAACAACCTTTAAGTCATCAAGGTAACCGTCTTTCTGAGTGTTACCAGACTTAATTACATAAACACCTGCTGGAATGTTAGAAACAGTAGCTGTCTTACCACCAGCAACAGCAAGTTTAAGTTCGCCATAAGCATCGTAAAGTTCGATACCGTAAGCACTTGATGCACCAGCTGTAATAGTTACATTTGCACCAGTATTTACCTTAAAGATAACACCGTTATCTCTAATCTTCATATTTGTTGCTGTGTTAGAAATCTTAGCAATAGGAGTAACTAAAGCACCACCCATATTGTACTTTGTATTAGCAGTTAAGCTAGTATCGCTAATCTTCTTTGCCCAGTAATTTGCATTAGTTGGGTCTGTGCAATTTAATTCATATGGAAGAGTTAAAGCATTTGGATTTTCAGATACAATAGGCTCTGGAGTAGGTTCCATATTGATTTCAGATGCAGTCTTCATAACACCTGCAAGGTTAAGACAGTCTGCCTTTGCCTGAATAGGTGAAGTAGCTGTATATCCATACATATCGCTACCAGTTTCAAAACCTGCATAAGGGTTGCCACTGCTGTCGCTTACCTTATCAGTCTTGTTTGTAACCTGCTGTGCAGCATTTGTACCGTTACAACCTGCAAAGCTATCATTATAAGACTTAACAGTTGCAGAACCTTCTTTTGCTGAGTCTACAGGGTTCTTACAAGCACCGAAGTAGTTACCTTCAGAGAAAATGTAAGCATGAGCTCTTGGAGAAATAGCATAAGAAGTAGCACCATCAAAGTATGTATTGTAAATGTGGATGTTAGCCTGTCTAGCTAATGGCTGTCTTGACATAACACCTTCGTACCAGTTGTGATGAAATGAAGCATCATACTGAATACTCTGACTTGAAGAACCAACAAGGTTTGTCTTGTGGTTGTTTATATAATGGTTATAAGCCATTGTGTAACCATAACCACGCTTCCAGTCACAAGAACCATCACCTTCTGCCTTATCTGATTCGGCAGGATTCTTACAAAATCCCTGATGGAATGTATTGTTGTGTACCCAACTAAATTTAATTGGTGTACAACTGCTATTTAACCAATCCTTAGACTGTGGGCTTGAAGAAAGTGAAGCTGTACCTTCAAGACCAATAGCATCTTCAGGAGTGTTTGTGAAGTTAAGGTTTCTGAATTCTAAGCCCTGACTTACAAAACCAGTCTGACTGATTACCTGAATACCCCAACCATCAAGAGTTGCATCGTCACCAATACCTTCAAATGTTACATTTGAAGATTTGTATACTCTAATCATCATACCGTTATCGCCCTTAGTACCACCGTTTGTAGGAGTATTGTAGCCAGTAAGACCCTTGATGTTCTCTGCTGGTGGGTTATTACTTGTGTTAGAGTCACCACCTCTGATTGTACCAAGAAATCTTACATCAAGAGGGATACCTTCTTCTCTTAACTGCTTTACAATATCAATCTTACCGCCACCAGTTACACCGTTGGCATCTGCTGACTTGTAGTTAAGGATATTACCAATACCAGCTGGATACTGGCTACCAGTGTAACCAGGAAGCTGTACTGTATTCTTGTTTTCTTCTGTTACATAAACAACAACAGCGTTAGACTTTAATGTACCGTCATCATTGTATGCACCAATACCAGTTACACCCTCTTTATGAGCATCATAGTGAGCATAACCACTTCTATCATATTCATATACCTTAATGTTATCCTTAGTGATATTACCACTCTTTGTAGTAACAGTTAAGTTATATGTACCTGCCTTTAAACCAGGAATATCCACTCTTACGTTTGAACCGTCCTGTCTTACAAGGTAAGATAAATCATCGCCAGTAAGTGAACCACTTGCTGTACCACTATAGCTAACGCCTGTAACATTGCTCTTGTTACCAGACCATTCAGCATAAAGTGTTTCAAACCAACCACCTGCAGTACTAAATGATGTAGCTGCAAAAGTGTTTATAGGCATAGCAGTAAAGCTAGTTGCAAGCATAGTTGCTGCAAGTACGCTACTGATAGCTTTCTTAAAACATTTTATCATGTTTTTGTTTCCTCCCTTTAAATTTAGAAGTATCTCCCCTGCCATAGGCAGGAGAGGAAAAAGTTTCACGACCTATGTCGAATTATAAAGACTTGATTAAACCATTTAAGAACTGGCTAATCTTGTAAGCATCATCAACGTTAACAACACTGTCGCCTGTTACGTCAGCATTCTTAGCGTTAGTTACAGCTGAAATCTTGCCAACTGCAAAATCCATAATCATTGTAACGTCATCTACAGTTACCTTACTATCATCATTTGCATCACCCTTGATTACTGTAGTTGTGCTACCGTTTGGAGTATATGCAATATAGAAGATGTAGTTTGAACCACTACCCTTAGTGATTGAGTAAGACTGAGAACCGTCTAAGCTAATAGTTGCCACACCGTCAGAGCCTATTGTAATTGCCTTATCATTTAATTCAATAGTACCTGAATATGTTGGGTTAGTAACAATTGTTAATGTACCAGCAACACCATCTGGGTCAAAGTCTACAGATGTCTTAGATTCCATCTTTAATGCCTTAGTAAGTGTTAAGCCATTGTATGATACTGTACCATAACTAGATGTTAATGTACCAGTAATAGTATAGAATGAACTGCTAGTACCATTTAATGTAAAGTTATGAACCTGAGCACCTTCAATTGGAGCAGTTGTTGTACCCTCTGTTGAAGATTCTTGGCTATTAGTTGTAGTTTCTGTTGAACCGTCTTTGTTTGTAGTTGCTTCTGTTGTAGCACTTGTAGTAGGTTCTGTAGCACCACTACCATTACCACCAATAGACTGAATAGTAGTCTTGTAGTTTACAACTGCTGTTTTAAGAGCTGTAATTACAGAGTAGTTTCCATCTTCAGTAGAATTATCAAATGTCCACTTGAAGTCACCACCGTTTACACGACCGGCATAAGTTGTAACCTTTGCAGGTACATCAGCTGGGTCATCAACCTGTGCATCTGATACATTGATACCAAAGTTAGCATCTGTATCGAAGTTGTTGTATGTAGTGCCACCCTTTTCAGTTGTTTCGCTTGAAGGAACCTGTGCAGTTCTGCTAGTTACTTCATAAGCATCATAGCCTGTTGAAGCTGGGCTATTCTGAGTATAGTAGCTGAATACTCTGTTTTCATTTACCATCTTGTTGTTGTATGCCTTAATGATACCACCGTTTTCACCAGAGAATGTGCCCTGACCTAAGGCATCAGAACCCTGACCAGAACTCATCATTGGCTTAGAAACATTTCTGAAGTAGTTTGCTTCAACGAAAGCAGAAGCACCCATTGTTACACCAACACCATACTTTGCATTACCATCAAAGTAGTTGTTATAAATATGTACAGACATTGTTCTGATTCTTGGATGTCTTGAATCAGAGTGGTCGAACCAGTTGTGGTGATATGTAATTAATGAAGAAGTTACTTCACTCTTCATACCACAAAGTGATGACTTACCATTATCAAAGAAATGGTTGTAAGAAATTGTAACATAAGTTGACTTACCCTTAACATCTACAGTACCATCACCCTTTGCCTGGTCAGCGTCGCCACCAGTCTTACCATAGAATAAATCAAGGTTATGAACCCATACGTTACAGTTAGCTGTATCAAGAGAAATAGAGTCATCTAAACAAGCCATAACTGCAAAGTTTCTTAATTCAAGGTTACCGGCATTTCTAATAAGCATACCGAAACCATGGATACCTGAGTCTTCACCAATACCTTCAATAGTACAGTTAAGGTTAGCATAAGCATTTTTACCCTTAATCTGAAGACCTTCTGCACTAGAACCAAATGAATCCATATCAGTAGCATTAATCATACCTACAATACGAATATCAATAGGAGAAGTTTCTGTACCTTTCTGTAAACCGTAAACAATATCCTGTAAACCAGTGTGTTCTACACCACCAACAGTAGCCTTTACAGTTTTAGCAGTAGCAGGTGTAACATAAATAACCTTAGCACCAGCCTTTAATGTACCGTCTGCATTGTAAGCACCAGCACCCTTATAAGTAGACTTTGGTGAGAATGCAGCACCGGCTCTGTCATAAGCCTGAACTGTTAAACCAGTTGCAGTAATAGCATCAGCTGTTACTTCGTTGCCATTTTTCATTGGTACAACCTTCATATCGTATGTACCAGCAGCAAGACCTACAGCGTCTGCTCTCCAACAATCAGAATATCTTCTGATAAGTGGGTCGTCAAGCTGTGTCCAGCTAGAATCGCTTGACTTCTTAACATAAGCATTATAGCCTGTGTAAGATGAATCACTAACAGACCATTCAATGTAAGCACTTTCAAGCCAGCCTTTACTTTCTGTGACTGAAATTCCGCTTGCTGCGTATACAGTAGCTGGAGTAGTAGCAAAAGGTACTACAGCAACGCCTGTTGTAATCATACAAGCAGCTAACACTGTGCTTATGAATTTGGACAAACCTTTTTTCATAAACTTTTTCCTCCCTTTAAACGCATTAAAGTTTATATTTTGCATAAATACTATATATATATTATACCTTGAAAGTCCCCGTTATTACTCACAGCGATTATCAACATACAAGATATATATAGGTACTCACGCTGATATTAATTAAGATACCACTTTGCAATAAAAGTGTCAATGAATTAATTGTTAATAAAAATTTTTCCATATTTTAAATAATTCTTAAGTATTGTTTTTGTTCACTTTAACAATAGTATTGTACCTTTTTTAACCCATTATCAAATTTTGTGTATTATTATAATTTACTAGATTTTTTTGCCAATTTCTATTATAGGAATATTGCCATCTTTACACTAATATAATAGAGAGTATCTACTATATATAGTGTAGTGAAATACGGATTTTTTATAGCTTAATTTCTTAAATATGTACCTTATTTCAATTTTGTCCACAAATTATTCATATTTTACAATATATTATCACAATATTAATGAAAAAGAGGTTTCAATAATATGAAGAAAAAGCTTTTCATTCTTATATTTGTGACCTGTGCCATATTCCTTACAGGTCACAAAAAGTACAGTGTAACCGTTGCCCACGATGTTTCTTTTCTTGAAATCGGAGATTCATCATTAGTTACTGAAGAAACTCTACAGGAAACACCCTCCCCTATTACAAATGTATCTGCTTTGCAAAATTTATCTACATTAAGACAGAACTATTATGCCGTAGATAAAAAGACTGGTATGACTTCAGATTTATTTGATGTAAATTCCTTTTTGTCTACTGATTTAAAAATACACCCAGGGAAAAAGCCAACTATTCTTATTTTTCATACCCACGCTCACGAAATGTTTGCCGACAGCAAAGATATGTCTGATGGTATAATAGGTGCTGGCAATAGATTGGCTAAAGACCTTGAGGAAAAGTACGGTATTAAATGCCTGCACATTACTGACAGCTTTGACACCGTAAATGGTAAAGTACAGCGTGACGGAGCATATGAAAGAGCTGAACCAGTTATTAAAAAAGTTCTTGCTGAAAATCCTTCTATAGAATTAGTAATAGACTTACATAGAGATGGTGTAAATCCTAATCTCCATTTAGTGACAACAGACAATGGCCAACAATGTGCAAAGGTAATGTTTTTTAATGGTCTTTGTAAAAAACAAACCAATGGCAAACTTCAAAACATACCGGGGCTTTCAAACCCATACATAAAAACAAACCTTGCTCTTAGTTTTCGTATGCAACAAAAAATGAATGAACTCTATCCCAATTTAACCAGAAAAATATATCTAAATGCCTATAGATATTCCCTCCATATGAAAGATAAAAGTATGCTTATTGAATTAGGAGCACAGACAAATACTGTGGAAGAAATAAATAACTCTATTGACAGATTAGCGAAAACAATATACGAGGTAACGAAATGAAATACATACATATAGAAAGAACTCCCCCAAGTTTTCACTTGAGGGAGCTCAGAATATCAAAAAAGTTAATTTAAAAAAATATTTTTCAATTTTGGATAAATATATTTGTCCATTTTTTCACATTATCAAAGGAAAGTTGTTAAGAAAACCTTGGTTTTCTTAAACTAATTCCACAGGTCGAGCTTTGCCCGACCGAGGACAGGGACAAAAATATGGTACTGGTTTTTAGTGCCATATTTTTCACGGCTGGTCCCTACCTTAGACTAACTGCAAGAAATGCAAGCATTTCTTGCAAGTCTGTCGACTTTATCGACAGACTAAACTCCCCCAAGTTTTCACTTGAGGGAGTTAAATATATCAGTTATTTTACTATTTATTCTTTGCTGCAGCAGTTACAAGACCCTTGAATAATGGATGAGGTCTATTAGGTCTGCTCTTGAACTCTGGGTGGAACTGAACACTTACAAAGTAAGGATGTACGTCCTTTGGAAGTTCAACGATTTCAACAAGTCTATCATCAGGAGATGTACCGGCAAATACAAGACCTGCCTTTGTCATAGCTTCTCTGTAGCTGTTGTTGAATTCATATCTATGACGATGTCTTTCGCTTATTTCAGCATTGCCATAGAGTTCTCTTGACCAAGTATTTTCAGCCAACTTACAAGGATAAGCACCAAGACGCATTGTACCACCAAGGTTATCAATATTCTTCTGGTCTGGCATAATATCAATTACTGGGTCTGGAGTATTTTCATTGATTTCTGATGTATTGGCATCTTTAAGACCAAGTACATTTCTAGCAAATTCAATTACTGTACAGTGCATACCCAAGCAAATGCCGAGGAAAGGAATTTTGTTTTCTCTAGCATACTGAACAGCCATTATCTTACCTTCAACACCTCTAGTACCGAAACCACCAGGAACGATGATACCGTCAATACCGGCTAATGCCTTTTCAACACCGGTTTCTTCAACATCTTCAGAGTTTACCCAACGGATACTTACATTAGCACCACTGTGGATACCTGCGTGATGAAGACTTTCTACTATAGAAAGGTATGCGTCATGAAGTTCTACATACTTACCAACAATAGCGATTTCTACCTTCTTAGATAATGCTCTTTCTCTGTTTACAACATCAATCCAGTCAGTTAAATCAGGCTTGCCACAAGGCATACCAAGTTTCTTGCAAACAACGTCTGCAATGTTCTGTTCTTCAAGCATAAGAGGTACTTCGTAAAGTGATGAACAGTCAGCATTTTCAATGATACATTCATCATCAACACCACAGAAACGAGCAAGCTTAGCCTTTTCTGATTCACCAAGAGGATACTCTGTTCTGCATACAAGAATATCCGGCTGAATACCCTGACTTAAAAGCTGCTTAACACTGTGCTGTGCTGGCTTAGTCTTTAATTCCTTGCTCATAGCAAGATATACAATAAGTGCAACATGAATGAAAAGTACATTTTCCTTACCCTTATCTCTACCTACCTGACGGATAGCTTCAATAAATGGTTCACTTTCAATATCACCTACAGTACCACCAATTTCAGTAATAACAAAGTCTGCATCTGTAGCCTTACCTGCTGCATATACCTTGTCAATAATAGCGTTTGTAATGTGAGGGATAGTCTGTACTGTACCACCAAGGTACTCGCCCTTACGTTCCTTATTTAATACAGACCAGTAAATCTTACCTGTTGTAATGTTATTATTTACTGTAAGACTTTCATCAATAAATCTTTCATAGTGACCTAAGTCTAAGTCAGTTTCTGCACCATCATCAGTAACGAAAACTTCACCGTGCTGGTAAGGACTCATTGTACCTGGGTCAATATTGATATAAGGGTCAAACTTCTGAATTGTTACCTTATACCCTCTTGCTTTTAATAAACGACCTAAAGAGGCAGCTGTAATACCTTTTCCAAGACCGGAACACACGCCACCTGTAACAAAAATGTACTTCATTTTACGCACCTCATAATGTTATTATTAAGCTCTATCTTTATATCTGTTTCTTTTTAGAAAAAGGAAAATCAAGTTTAAATAATGTACTTCATTGTCTAGGCACTTTGTCTGACAAAATCATAGAGCAAAAATATATTGTTTCTACATCATTTGACCAAAACTCAACTAATATTCTCTTTTCCTACATTAAGTTTTATTATATCTCACTTGTGCGTTCATTGTCAATATGGTTATGACAATAAACTCAAATATCCAGCCGTAAGTGCTCTGTCATTATTTATCATATCGTTATATATTTCCAAATTAATGGCACTTACTGTAGCCTTATCTAAAACATAGGTTACCGGCAATCCCATTTCCAACTGATACATACCTAAGTCCTTTGCAACTGTATTGTCTTTATCTATTTTATAGCCTAAAAACTTTACAGCTGACTCTACATTTTTACTATCCAAAGTATCTGTTTCTGACACAAACTTCAACCTATCAATAGAAATATCCGGTGTAATACCTATACCATTTATTATTCTGCCAAGTCTTGTAGTATATTCCTGTGTAGTCATTTTAAGAACACCAAGACCTTCATAGGCAGTAACACTTTGCATAATACCCTTACCAAATGTTTTTTCGCCTACAATTTTAGCAACACCACTATCCTGCATAGCCGATGCCACAATTTCTGCTGCTGATGCTGTGTTATTATCTACCAAAATAACATACTTTTCAAAAGGTCTTATCTTTAAGTCAGATTTGTAAACAGTTTCCTTTCCCTGTTTATCCTTAGTAGTAATAATAACACCTTCCGGCACTATCTGCTTTGCCATAGCAATAGCTGCATCTACATAACCACCGGTGTTTCCTCTTAAATCAATAATAAGCTTTTTCGCACCTGATGCCTGTAGCTTAACAACAGCCTGCTGAAATTCATTACCTACATTTTCGGTAAATTCTTTTACCTTTACGTAGCCTATGGACTTGTCATCATAGTTCTGATTTTTGCCACCCAACTTAGACATAGCCACAACCTCTACAGAGCTAGTGTCAATTCTAGTAAGCATAATGTCCATTTTCTTAATAGCACCTGTACTGGCAATTTTCATAGAAACTGTAGAACTGGTGGTTTTGGTAACAAGGGTCTGGTATTCGTCTACGCCAATACCATAAGCACTAATGTTGCTTATTTCCCTTATTTCGTCACCATCTCTCAATCCCTGCTTGTAGGTAACTGAGTTTCTATTTATTTCCTTTATAACAGGATAGCCATTGTCATTAAATTCACATTTAAAATCCGGAGCATAGTGTGTAGATGCCGAATCAGCTTTTATAGCATTATATTCATCAATGTCAATATATTGGCTATACTCATCAAGCTGACCGGTCATACCCTTTATAGCAGCTTGAACCAACTGGTCTGTTGTAACATTTCCACCATAGTAGTTGTTTTGTATATCCTTTATAATTTCCTCTAAATAAACACCGGCAGTCTGAGCCTGCTCACTTGTACTCATATTGTCAAAGGCATCCGAACCATATACACTACTACAGCCTAATACAACTGTAAGTAATGCCGACGCAATGACCTTACCCCTCATACATATCACCTGCACTTTTTAAGCATTTGCCCTGTACCCTTAATCATAATCTATGTTATTTCAATACCTGCTTATTATTTGCAATATAATCAACAGCTGAAACAATAGCTAATATAAGACTTGCCCAAATAAGAATATGTGAAATTACAATAGTAATGCTGTTATTGAAGTTTAAAAGCAAGAATATAATCATAAACATTTGACATATAGTCTTTAACTTTCCCCAAAAACCGGCAGCAATTACAATGTTCTGTTCCACTGCAAGTGTTCTGAAACCTGTTATCATAAATTCTCTTGCAATAATTATAATAACAACAACACTACTTAATGGTACAACAGCATCGTCCATACCAATAAGGGCAATCATAGCTGATGAAACCAAAAGCTTGTCAGCTAATGGGTCCATAAACTTTCCAAAGTTAGTTACAAGATTGTATTTTCTGGCAATGTATCCGTCTAAACAATCTGTAATAGAGGCAAGACAGAATATACCTGTAGCAATATATCGTGCAACCTGCTTATCTAAGCCCAATGGGCAAAGCAAAAGCACTAAAAAAATAGGTATCATTATAATTCTTGCCATAGTCAACTTATTAGGTAAATTCATTTATTCCACCCTCTCACCAATTAAGTCATAATCTCCTGCAGAAGTAATCTTTATGTTGTAGAAATCTCCTGCAATAAGTTCTTCACTACTCTTAAAGAAAACAAAGCCGTCTATTTCGTAGCAATCTCTGAAACTTCTGCCACAGTATAAATCGTCTTCATCCTCAATTTTACCTTCAACGATAACTTCAAGAGTTTTGCCTACAAACTTCTGTCCCAATTCGGCAGAAATCTCCATCTGAGCTTCCATAATAGACTCTTTTCTCTGAGCCTTTATTTCTTCGTCTATCTGTCCGTCCATTCTACAGGCCGGAGTACCTTCTTCCGGAGAATAAGTGAAAACACCAAGTCTATCGAACTTAACTTCTTTCATAAAGTCAATAACACTTTCAAATTCTTCCTGAGTTTCAGTTGGAAAACCTGTAATAAGTGTAGTTCTGATACACATATCAGGCATTTTAGCTCTAAGTCTATTTACAGTATCCTTAATTTTATCTCCTGTACTTCTTCTGCCCATTAACTTTAATATTCTGTCATTAGTATGCTGAACAGGCATATCCAAATAGTGAAGTACCTTAGGATTTGATGCCATTTCATCAATAAGTTCATCATATACATTTTCAGGATAACAGTATAAAATTCTAATCCACTTTATGTCTTCAATTTTGCTTATTTCCTGCAATAAAACGTGTAACTTCTGTTCGCCGTATAAGTCCTTGCCGTAAAGAGAAGTATCCTGAGCAATAAGTATAAGCTCTCTGACACCCTTATCTGCTAATATCTGAGCTTCTTTTACAAGACTTTCAATATTTCTTGAACGATATTTACCTCTAAGAGAAGGTATTGTACAGTAAGTACATCTGTTGTCACAGCCTTCTGCAATCTTTAAATAGCTAAAGCCACCAGTTGTAGTAACCATTCTCTTGTAGCTGTTGTTTTCATTTAAAAGGTGGTTAATATCAGTAACAAGCTGAACCTTCTTTTCACCATTTAAAAGTCTGTCAATTACAGCACCAATGTTTTCAAAATCACCGGTACCGACTACGGCATCAACTTCTGGGAGAGATTCAAAAATTTCATCTTTGTATCTCTGTGCCATACAGCCTGTTACAATAAGTGCCTTGCAGTTACCATTTGCCTTATAGTCTGCCATTTCAAGAACCTTGTCAATAGCTTCCTGATTAGCATCTAATATAAAGCCACAGCTATTAATAATAATGACATCAGCTTCTGAATCATTAGGTGTAATTATATAACCCTTTTCATCAATTAAGCCAAGCATTATTTCACTATCAATAAGATTTTTGTCACAGCCAAGTGACACAAAACTAATTTTCGTTGCCATATATATCTCCTATATTAAAAAACCATTAATTATCACTCTAATTATAACACATACAAAATTAAAAAGCTATGAAATAATTATTAAGAGGACATTTAAACACAAAAAAAGACTTGAACCACGTTCAAGTCTTGAGAGAGCGCGAGACGGGATTCGAACCCGCGGCCCTCGCCTTGGCAAGGCGATGCTCTACCACTGAGCCACTCGCGCATATTCAGTTTACGGGATAAAGGTAATTGAGAGCGGGTGATGGGAATCGAACCCACGTCCTCAGCTTGGAAGGCTGATGTTCTACCATTGTACCACACCCGCATAACCAATGTTGTAAAAAGAGTGCCCAGAGACGGAATCGAACCGCCGACACGAGGATTTTCAGTCCTCTGCTCTACCGACTGAGCTATCTGGGCAAATATCAGTCACAACAAAGTTATTATACTTTATAATGACTGATTTGTCAAGCATTTTTTATAAATTATTTTTCGTCAAAGTTTTCAGGTATCTTCCTCTGACTTTTCATCGTTGTTATCGTCATTTTCAGTAGTTGCCTGTTCGTTGTTTTCATCTGACGGAGCAACAGTTGTTCCCTGTCCTCTTTCATAGATAGTAACATCTACCGTAACAGGAGCTTTAAGTGTAGCATAGTTAGGCAAATTCAATTTCAATTCCACCTTATGAGTACCTACATCTAAACCTGTTAAATCCAATGACGGTTTAAGGCTTTGTGCTGTAATGTTATCTGGTCCACCAATTTCAGCAGTTACACTGTCCGGCAATTTTACAACACAATCTTCTTTTAAGCCTATAATATTAATATCCGTATTCTTAATCTGTATCTTCTTAGCCTGAGTTACACCGGTTTTAATATTTACAGTAACTGTAGAAGAACTGCTGTTCTTAAGCTGAAGACCTGCATCAGAAATATTCTTGGAAATATCAAATGTCAAAGTAGTATTTCCTGTAATCTTACTTAAATCAATAGTAGGCAAATCAATAGAACTGACACTGTTTACTTCTTCTGAAGTACCGGCAACACTTACAGACTTAGGCTCCCAGTCAATAGAGCTTATTTCCAAATGACTAGGCAAAGTTCCTGTTGTCTTTGGTTGGTTAATAGTTATTGTACCCTGTTTAGATACTGGCACGGTTACCGTTACTGTTGCTGGGTCACTTGTGAAATTAGTAAGCTCATTGCCACTGGCATCATAAGCCTTTACAACAACATCACGAACTATAGTACCTACACTGTCATTTAAATCTACTTCTGCTCTTACAACAGCTACATTGCTTATTTGACTTGCAGGACCTGTAACAGTAACACTTGTCACGTCACACACAGGGTTGTCTGCTGTATAGCCATTTGCCAAACTTCCTGTTGTAGAAACTCTCAATGTTCTCTTTATGCTGTCAATTCTATCAATTTCAACTTCAACATAAGTAGGATAGTAGCTAGACACATCATAGGTATAAGTATATAAAGTTGACGGTAATGACGGCTTAACAGGTACTTGCACCTTTACAGGATAAGTCTGGTCATCATCAAGCTCAACCTTAGATAAATCCACCTGAGCTGTAATATTATTTTTGTAATTGTTTTTACTAAGCTCGTCCAGAGCCGGTCTTGTTGCCTCAACTCTAAGGTTAATTTTTGTATCTTCAAAATCTCCCTCATTTACCATTGTAAGACCTTGTTCCTTTAATACTGAGGCATTTTCAAAGACAATAGAGGCAGGATAGTTCCTTACCTCTGTTGGATTTATTGTGTTCATAACAATAAACCAAAGGAAAACAGCAATAATCAGAGATACTATCTTTAACATAATATCATCTGACATAAATTTTTTAAATTTAGAGGATACATCAGTTTTATTTGTCATGTCTGCTCATCCCCTTCCATATTTTGTTTATTGCTTTTGCTCCTGCCGGAGTTGTCTTTTCGCAAAGGTTCAAAAGTTCCTGACGGAAAACAGCCTCACTAACTGCCTTTTCCAACTTGCCATCTCTGGCAATAGAAATTTTGCCGGTTTCTTCACTTACAACAATAATAAAAGCATCAGAAACTTCACTTGCACCAACGGCAGCTCTGTGTCTTGTACCTAATTCCTGACCTATTTCACTTTGCGTAACAGGCAAAATACAAGAAGCAGCAGCAACTCTGTTATCTCTTATAATAACAGCACCATCATGGAGAGGTGTTTTATCTTCAAATATATTTATAAGTAACTGGCTAGAAATTACAGCATCTACTGCAACGCCAGATGCACTTACAATATCACCCATTGATACATTTCTTTCTATTACAATTAATGCACCAGTTTTAACCTCTGCCATTTTGACGCAGGCCTCTGCAATTTCGTTAGCATCTTGAGGAGAAAGCCTATCGTCAGAAGATTTAGTCTGCAAAAGCCCTGTAACACTAGAAAAGCCACCTGCACCAATCTGCTCCAAAGCCTTTCTAAGTTCCGGCTGAAAGATTATAATTACGGCAATTACGCCTACTGAAAATGTTCTTTCTATTATCCAAGTAATAGTATAAAAGTGGAGGTTATAGCTTAAAAGAGAGAACATGGCAATTACCATAAGCCCTCTAAAAAGTGACCACGCACGAGTTTCCTTTATCCAATGAATTACTGTATAAATAACAATGGCAACAATAATAATATCTATAATATCGGTAATATGTACAGACGGAATGCTCAATGTAGACAAATTCATTTTTCTTATTAAATTATCCATAGGGTTCATAGTTTCAGCATTCACAACATCACCTTCTTTTTAATATTCTTATTTTCTCATTAACCAATTTAAGTATATCATACATCACTATTTTTTTCTATTACAAATAAATGAATTTTTCCTTTAAAATCCATAGCTTTCAGGCGATTTTTGTCATAAGTAAAAAAAGTCGGACATACCTTTAAATAAAAAGGAGTGATAACAATGCTAGACTACATATGGGCAGGTATGATACTTATTGGAATATTGTCAGCAGCCTTTACAGGTCATATGGCAGATGTAACAAACGGTGCTATATCTTCAGCAAGGGAGGCTGTATCTACAGCCCTAACAATGCTGGGAGTTATTTCACTTTGGACAGGTCTTATGAAAATAGGCGAAAAGGCAGGTATAGTTTCATCTATGTGCCGTAAAATTACGCCTTTTTTAAGCCGTCTTTTCCCCTCTGTACCTAAAGAAAGCAAAGCTATGGAATACATAGGCATTAATGTAATAGCCAATTTTTTAGGCTTAGGCTGGGCATCTACACCGGCTGGTTTAAAGGCTATGGAAGAACTTCAGAAATACAATCCACACAAAGAAAAAGCAACAACAGCTATGTGTGGTTTTATGATTTTTAATATGTCCTCACTCCAGTTGGTATCTGTCAATCTTATTGCCTACAGAACACAGTACAATTCCCAGTCACCATCAGAAATTATTGGTCCCGGAATAGCTACAACACTTGTATCAACTATTACTGCAATTATATTTTTGAAAATAATGGAGAAGTATAATAAATGAATTTCCTAATTATAATTTCCGACTTAATAATTCCCATAATATTTGTGTATTTTCTTTATTATGGTTTTGCCAACAAAGTCAATGTTTACGATGCCTTTGTAGAAGGGGCAAAAGAGGGTTTCAAAATAACCTATGAAATATTGCCTACACTTATAGGACTTATGGTTGCCGTAGGTATTCTTCGCTCCAGTGGTGCTTTAGATATACTCTGCAATTTTTTATCCCCTATTGCCGATGCCATAGGCTTTCCAAAAGAGGCACTTCCTATAACATTTATGCGACTTGTTTCTTCTTCTGCCAGTACGGGCATACTTTTAGACGTTTTCAAAAATTACGGACCCGACAGTTTTATTGGTAGATTTGTTTCTGTAATGATGAGTTGCACCGAAACTATAGTTTACACAATGAGCCTGTATTTTATGTCAATAAAGGTAAAACAGACACGATATACCCTTGCCGGTGCTCTTGTTGCCAATTTTGTAGGTGTTATAGCCAGTTTATTAATCTGTAAAGCCCTATGGGGATAGCCTTACAATAATAAAATATGCTACCAAAAATCATTTTATGGGCGATTTTTTAATCGCCTTTTATTATACTTCAAAAAACTATATATTCTCTCATAGACCAAGCCCACAAATATCCACACCGGATAATAGTCTAGCCTTACAAGTCCATTTATATTATAAATAGCCGAAGAATAATCCCAAGGACAAGCATTTACAGCCTTTAAACCTGTGCCACTAAAAAATTCTATAGCAAAAATAAGAATACCGTAGGTCATACCTCTTACAATGGCACTTTGCCCCCTTAACTGTTTAAACAAAGGCTCCATAAACACCACAAGACCATAAATAAAGAACATAATAACAGATGTTGTACCTGTTAAACAAATATCCCCCCTTTTTATAAAAGACTGCATACCTGTCCAAAAAACTTCCATAAATATTCCTAAATTACCATAAATAAAATATCTTCTTAACATAGTAATATTATGTTTAATTTTGCTGTTTTTATGTGTAAAAGTCTGACCAATAACTGGGAAAGCCATAAATACAAAAAGACCGACAATGACCCGACAAGAATTATGCACACTTCTTGTCGAACTATGTCAGTCTTTAGCAGTACCAAAAAGGAGAACCCCGAAGGATTCTCCAATTTGAAATTTATATATAATCGAAATTATATTTTATAAATTAAGCGTTGTAGATAGCTGTCTTTGTATCAGCATCCCAAGATACAGATACGCCGAATGCCTGACCTAAAGCTCTGAAAGGAACGAACATTCTACCGTCAGTGATTTCAGCAGTTACGCCGTTAGCCATAGCGATAGTAGAACCGTTAACATTCATGTTGTTAGAACCAGCCTGGAACTGGATTACAGTCTTAGTAGAACCCTGACCGTAAACGATAGTTGCAGTCTTAGAGTTAGCATCCCAGTTTACAGCGTTAGTTTCGTCTGGGTTAGCTGCGTTAGCAGAGTCAACACCAAGAGCGAGAGCTACAACTCTTAATGGAACCATTGTAGAGTTGCTTGAAGTCTGGATGTAAGCAGCTACATCAGTATCAACCTTTTCGCCGTCCATAGTTACAGACTTTTCACCGATAGTAACTTCTACCTTCTTAGTTAATACAGAGTCAGAAGAAGAACCATCAACATTTAAGTAACCAGCAAACTTGAAGCCTTCGTTTACATCGAACATATCAAGCTTACGAGTTGCAGAATCGTTGATATCCTTGTTGATAGCAGCAGCTGTTGTATCAGGATCACTTACGCTACCTGAGCAAATTGTGCTAGAGTAAGTATCAACATCATCATCGTAGTTGTTTACTACAGCGTCGCCGTATACCTTTAAGTCGTATGCACCGTAAGGTACTGAACGAGTTGTACCAACCTGAACACCTGTAATCTTAACTGTAGATGGAGTGCTGTAAGAAGCAGTATCTACCTTGAAGCTCATTTCGCCGTCAGATACCTTGAAGTTCTTTGCTTCTAAGTTACCATCAGTAGTTAAAGTAAGGTTATCAGCATCAGCGAAACCTAATTCCTTAGAACCGTATAATGAATCAATAGCTAACTTAACTGTGTTGCCGTCAAGTAATGCACCTGCAGCATTTTCAGTAATAGTGATATCAGAAGTATCAATGTTCTGGTAACCCATAGCAGCCTTAGTTTCAGTAGCTTCAACAGTGATTGGAGTTACAACCTTAGCAACTGTTACAGGAGTGATAGTATCAGCTTCAACACCAGCACCAGAAACAGCAACTGTTACATCACCAGTGAAAGCAGCATCTGTAGAAAGGTAAAGGTACATATCTACGTATGCAGCATCGTTTCTTGAGAAACCGTTGAATACGTCAGAATCCTTTTCGATTCTTAAAGTCTGACCATCGTTAGAGAGGCAAGCACCTTCTTCGAACTTAGACTGGTTTAACTTGTCAGTCTTATCAACGTCCATACCGATAATCTTAACGCCATCAGGAACAGTGAATTCAAGCTTTCTTGAAGTTAACCAAGCACCTGGAGTAGTTTCTTCAAATCTGAACTTAGCTGTCTTGAAATCGTCATTATCAAGGTCGTCATCTCTTAATGGAGATCTACCAGCAAAGATTGTAGGAGCTTCAGTCATAGCTGTTAAGTTGAAACCGTAGTCAGCTCTTGTACCAACCTTTAACTGCTGGCTAGTAATATCTGAACCAGAAACTGTTACATATACATCACCGTAGTTCTTTTCGTCGTTGTTAGGAACCATTACAAGACCGTCGATAGTTAATGAAGATAACTTATCCTTGTCAATGTTTGCAATATCAGCCTTAGTAAGTGTGAATACTACTTCGTTAGCACCGTCAGCGATAGTCTGGCTAGCTAAAATAGAAGTCTGAGTTATTTCCTTACCATCTTTGTCCTTGTAAGTGTAAGGAACAGCAGCATTAACACCACTCTTTAATGTTACAGTACCAGCCTTGAACTTGTAAGGGCCGTTAGCCTTAACCTTAACTGTACCACCTTCAGTTGTGAAAGTACCAGAAACGTCTTCCTTAACTGTAATCTGTGGAACTACGATGTTACCACTGTGAGTCTTAACATCAGAAGATACTACTGAAGAAGTAGTAGAACCTGAACCAGAAGTAACCTTAGCGATAGTGTAAGAACCACCACCAGTAACTGTAGTTGAGTTAGCGTCTACAGTAACCTTGATGTCACCTTCGTCATCAGTTGCGTCAACTGGTAATGAAATCTGGTATACAGGAGTACCCTTTGTAGCTTCGTTAGCACCACCAGAGTTGTTCTGGTTTACCCACTTAGCGTCGATTGGGTATAACTGAACTTCCATAGAAGTCTTGTTGATGTACTTAAGCTTGTATGGTAATTCTCTTTCGTTCTTTGCACCTACATAAGCCTTAAGACCAGCTTCTGGGTCGTTAGCATTGTAGTTGTAAACTGTGTCATAAGATTCACCATCGTGAGCCTTGTATGCACATTCTTTGAAGTATTCTTCGTTGTATTCACCGTTTTCGAGGTCGAGAACGATAGATGAGTTAGAAGCGATTGTATCGAGTGGCTTAATCTGTAACTGAGTAAACGCACCGTTAACCTTAACTGCTTCATTAGTCTTAACATTAGCTGTAACGCTAATTGTGTTAGTAGAACCAGCCATTGCTGACATTGGAAGCATGCTAACAGTCATAGCAGCTGCTAATAAAAGAGCAATTTTCTTTTTCATTTCTTTGTTTCCTCCTTATGAAAATAAATGTGTAGAGGCTAGCATATTTACCTCTTTTACAAAAGTATTATAGCATCACACCTACAACTAGTCAACTAAAAAGGTAATTTGTAATATTACTGTAACATACCTTGTAGTTACTGCTGTCGTTTTGCTTGAACATAATATAACACTATAAAAATCAAAAATCAAGGGGTTTTGGGAAAGTGTAAAATAGCTGTAACATTAGTGTTACAATCGTAATCTTAGAACCACACTGGCGTAACATTACGGACAGTTTTCCATTTTTTAATTGATTTTTTTCTCTCATTTGCCATTATCTTTGCTTTAAATATTACAAAACTATTTTCGGTATTGTAACATTTACCTATTTATACACATAAGAAAATAATTGAACTTATCCACAAAAGCTATTTTTCTGACTTATGCACAAATACATTTTTTAATATACACAAACTAACATTTGTACACGCCCAACAGCCTCCCCTACATTTTAATATTCTTTCTACACACTCTGTAAATAGAATGCGTTTCTTCTATAAATAAAGAGATTTTTTTATTCCATAAAATTTTTAAACACAAAAAAGTGGCCAAACTTTCATTTGACCACTTTTCCACATATTTAATATGTCAATTACTTAGCATCTACTGTTAAAGAAACGTTGCTAAATGTAATATCTGCATTTCTTGAAACGAACATACCTACATAGTCGTGGCCAGCATTTAATGCTGCAAGGTTTACATCTGTGTATGTTACAGGTGTATTGTTACCATACTGTGCTGTATAAACGCCGTCTTTTCTTGTAAGTTTAAGTTCGATACTATCACCTGCTGCTGGAGCAGTTTCAAGAACATTTGCCTTATCAAGAGCACCATTTAATCTTGCAAATGGAGCTATTGGAGTTGATACACTACTTACAGACTGCTGAGTGTAACCTGCTGTTACGTAGTCAGCCTTTGTCTTGTAGTTATCTGCAATGAACATATTGTCTCTACAGATAAGACCGAAACCAATCTGATTTCCTACAGTAAAGCCTTCGCCTACTGTTGCTGTAGCAGTAATTGTAAAGTCATCATTTGGACCAATTTCCTGGAATGCCATCATCATACCATCTTCGCTACCTGCAATCTTACCCTTGTTATTTCTAACAACGATTTCAAATGTAGTTGCATCTTTCTGAATTGCATCGTGATTTGGATGACTATCTTCTGTAATACCACTTACGCCTGAACCAAATGCCATAGCTTCCCATGGAGAAGAAAGTTTCCAAATTGCTGGTACTGGTCTGTTCCAAACACCTTCGTTGAACTTAGCCCAACCTGCATTTCTTGTAAGCATATCTACTGTTGGTTCAGTAAGATTTGCAACATGAGATGCAAGAGAAGTGTTAGATGCCTGAATATCCTTAGCCATCATATAAGCTACCATAGTTGCACCAAAATCGTTAAGGTGAGTATTGTCTACAACAAGACCCTGGTCAGTTGCATGGAATGCTGCTGAACCTGTTGGAGCTACTGTTTCGCTATCACCATTGTCAGCGTCCTTAGGAGCTGCACCTGGAGTTAATGATTCGTATAATGCCTTTGTGTTAGAAAGTGAGTCAATAACTGTAATACCAAGTTCTGAACCTAAATCTCTAACAGCCTGAGCATAATCGCCATTGTTAGCAACATGAACATCATTGTTAGCCCAAGTTGTAACGCCTGTAGTTGCGTTGTAGTTTGTAGTTCTTCTTACGATTGGAGTGCAAAGGATAGGAGTTGCACCCTTATCCTGAGCAAGCTTAATATAGTTTTTGTAAAGTGAGTTCTTGAAAGAACCTGCTGTATCCTTATCGCCGTTAGGGTCTGTAAATCTGTAAGAATCTGTCTTTTCATCATTATGACCCCAAGCAATAATAAGTGTATCCCCAGCCTTAATATTTTCTTTAAGCTGAGTATAATTTGCTACTGCTGAATCATCAACAGCACCATTTTCGTTAATACCTGTTGCGAAACTCTTTGAGCTTCTGCCTGAAAGAGCAAGGTTTACAACATTAGCACCTGTTAAGTAGTTCTGGAGCTTATCGCCAAAACCTACTCTCTTATAGTAGAAGTTTACATCATCAGTATCGCCATAGTGGCAAGCTGTTGAGTCACCTACTACATAAACTGTGTTTTCGTCAGTAGTCTGGCTACCAACTGTTAATGAAACATTGCTAAATGTAATATCAGCATTTCTTGAAACGAACATACCTACATAGTCGTGGTCAGCATTTAATGCTGCAAGGTTTACATCAGAGTATGTTACAGGAGTGTTGTTACCATACTGTGCTGTGTAAACACCATCTTTTCTTGTAAGTTTAAGTTCAATGCTATCGCCTGCTGCTGGAGCAGATTCAAGAACATTTGCCTTATCAAGAGCACCATTTAATCTTGCAAATGGAGCAATTGGAGTTGAGTTACCGCCTACAGACTGCTGAGTGTAACCAGCTGTTACATAGTCAGCCTTTGTCTTGTAGTTATCTGCAATGAACATATTATCTCTACAGATAAGACCGAAACCAATCTGGTTTGTTGCATTAAAACCTTCGCCTACTGTTGCAGTAGCTGTTAATGTGAAGTCATCATTTGGACCAATTTCCTGGAATGCCATCATCATACCATCTTCGCTACCTGCAATCTTACCCTTGTTATTTCTAACAACGATTTCAAATGTAGTTGCATCTTTCTGAATTGCATCGTGATTTGGATGACTATCTTCTGTAATACCACTTACGCCTGAACCAAATGCCATAGCTTCCCATGGAGAAGAAAGTTTCCAAATTGCTGGTACTGGTCTGTTCCAAACACCTTCGTTGAACTTAGCCCAACCTGCATTTCTTGTAAGCATAGATGCACTAGGTTCTGTAATATCTCCTACATTTGATGCAAGTGAAATATTAGATGCCTTGATGTCCTTAGCCATCATATAAGCTACCATTGATGCACCATATTCATTAAGGTGAGTATTATCTATAACAAGACCCTGGTCAGTTGCGTGGAATGCTGCTGAACCTGTTGGAGCTACTGTTTCACTATCACCGTTTTCAGCATCCTTAGGAGCTGTACCTACACCTACTGTATCATAAAGACTCTTAGTGTTGTTAAGTGAATCAATAACTGTAATACCAAGCTCTGAGCCTAAATCTCTAACAGCCTGAGCATAGTCACCACCATTAGCAACGTGGAGGTCATTATTCCCCCAAGCACCTGATGCTGTTCTTCTTACGATTGGAGTACAAAGAACTGGTGTAGCACCCTTGTCCTGAGCAAGTTTAATGTAGTTATTGTAAAGTGAGTTCTTGAAAGAACCTGCTGTGTCCTTATCGCCGTTAGGGTCTGTAAATCTGTAAGAATCTGTCTTTTCATCATTATGACCCCAAGCAATAATAAGTGTATCCCCAGCCTTAATATTTTCTTTAAGCTGAGTATAATTTGCTACTGCTGAATCATCAACAGCACCATTTTCGTTAATACCTGTTGCGAAACTCTTTGAGCTTCTGCCTGAAAGAGCAAGGTTTACAACATTAGCACCTGTTAAGTAGTTCTGGAGCTTATCGCCAAAACCTACTCTCTTATAGTAGAAGTTTACATCATCAGTATCACCATAGTGGCAAGCTGTTGAATCACCTACTACGTAAACCTTAGGTTCGTTACCAGATGGTTCAGCATTAGTAGTAGTTTCTGTTGTACCATCAGTTGTAACTTCTGTTGCTGTTTCAGTAGTAGCTTCTGTTGTATCATCACTACCACTGCCACCCTTTTCGAATGGGAACTTAAAGCTATTATCAAGAGATTTCTGGAGAATTAATGCTGCATCATAAGCATTAATTACGCCGTCTACTGTACCGTCACTTACATTAGCTACTGTTGAATCAAAGCCAGTAACCTGTTCAGGTCTTAATGTATACTGTAAAGTTAAAGCAGCATCGTTAGCATCAACTGTACCGTTGCCGTCAACGTCACCCCAAGCCTTACCAGCATCAATCTGAATTGGGTTCCAACCGTCAGTACCCTGAGTATAAGTATATGGTACAAGTTCAGTACCGTCAGCAAGCTTAGGTTCTGTTAATACAGTTGACCAAGCAACTCTGCTTGCAGAGTTATCAACGCCTGCTAATTCCTTAGTATTGTATTCATAGCAGTTAGCCTCGCCACCTAAAGAAGCTGACCAACCAACTGGAGTAACAAGAGATGTGCCATCACTAGCTACACCTACTGTAGTGTTTACAAATGCAACTTCAGAAGTAGTTGCCTGCCATGGTCTACCGAAATAACCAGGCTTACTTACGTATTCAGATGCTGTATCAACACCAGGAGTAGTAGAAACTACGTTACAATCATACATTAAGTAACCTCTACCAGATGCCTGCTGAGCAGCAGTAAGATAAGATACATCATTTTTATCTTCAGAAGTGTTCATCATAATGTCAGATTTGTAGAATGTTGCAACCATACCACCGAAGATAAAGTCAGTACCACCCATAGCAGTACACTTGTTAAATGCAGCTCTAATATTAGATGCACCGTAAAGTGTATCCTGTCTACCTACGAACTTACAGTTGTTGAAGTATGCCTTATCACCAAGAATAGCAATAGCAGCAGCTCTTTCAACAAATGACTTGTTCTGAACAGAAGTATCGCCGGCAGTTGTAGGTCTAGTACCCTTACCACCAACTGTCCATTCCTGAACAACGTCGTTAGCTTCCTTAGTTGAAATGTACTGGTTAGCAGAATTTTCGAAGATAATACCATCAGCTTCGAAACCTGCACCTCTTACAGTAACTGTTGCATTCCAGTAAGAGTTCTTTGTAGTACCAGAACCTGGGTTTTCAAATGAAATGTAACCATTTTCTTTGTTTGTCTTTAATACTTCTTCATCATACTTACAATCGTCAGTCATTGAGAAGTAGTTATAACCATGGATATAGTAAGATGTTACTCTTACACCGTTTTCAGTAATGTTTACACCCTTGTTAATAAGAGCAGTATCAGGGTTAGCTGCTGTATTCTTTAATGTTACGTTATCAACATCAATTACAAGCATTTCCTGATAATCGCCAGGGTCAACATTGATTGTTACTCTTTCGCTATTTGGTCTATCCATTAAACGAACAGCTGCAAGAGCATCATTAATTGTCTTGTATTCCTTATCAGCACCAACATAAATGTTTTCAGCATAAGGAACCTTTGTACCTACTGTAATACCAGTAAAGTAAGTTAAAGTATTAACTGTAATAGTTAATGTACCGTCAGCATTAGCTGTAAAGTCACTAGATTCAAACTTGCTTGTTGAACCAGAGTTAGAAGTAACTGTCTGACCATTTACAGTAAAGTCTGCCTGATAGTAGTAACCTACGTTTACATTCTGACCTGCCTTAACAGGTACTTCGATTGTTGTTCCAGCTGGAGCAACAAGATGAACCTTACCTGATTCAGTCTTAACAGAACCTGTAAATACAAGACCGTTGTAAGCTGATTCATTTGTAAGAGTATCATTTGAAGCAGAACCGAAGCTCCACTTAGTTGCATTGTTAAGAGTAATATCCTTTGTAGCTTCTGCACCGTCAGTAACTGTTAAGTTAGAGATAAGACCAGGAGCAACCGGATACTTGTTATAGCCTGATAATGCTACAGTATATGTACCGGCTCTTAATGACATTTCATCATTTAAGCCAAATGTATATACATAGCCTTCTTCATTAAGGTTAGTAAATGTAACCTTAGTGTTAGCCTTTAATTCATCAATATTAGAGATAGAAGCACCTTCGCCAACAAGATTAATCTTTACTGGGTTAAGAGTCTTCTGAGCAAATGCTACATCCTTTGTAGAATCAGCATCTGCTGAAATTGTGTTCATGCCGATTGAGTAATCGTTTACACCGTTAGCTGTTAAAGCATAGCTTACGCCCTTTTCAAGCTTAACTGTGTAAGTACCAGCTTCTGCGTTAATAGCGAACTTAGGCTGATAAATCTTACCTTCCGGAACTGTTGCAACGATTGCAAGTTTTGCAATGTTAGCTGCATCAAGACCTGTAATAGAACCTGTTACTGTTACAAGGTCAACAGCATTGATTGTTACATTTTCAGTCTTAGTTTCTTCGCCGTCAGCAACTGTAATAGTAGCTGGAGTTGCTACAACATATTCATCAGCACCCTTAAGGCTTAATGAATAAGTGTAACCTGTAGGAAGTTTAGCTGATACAGTAGCACCTGTTACAGCTACATCAAAATTCTTACCTGTTGTTGTGTTAGTTAATACAAGAGAAGCATCAGTTGGGAAACCGGCTGGAGTTGCTACATTAATTGTTGTGTCACAATACTTAGCATCCTGTCTTACAATTCTGTAATAACTTGGCTTACCAGTCTTGCCGTAAATCTTGTATGTGCCATCCTGTTCTGCAACGAAAGTAGCAGTAACACCAGTAGATGGATTATCAACTGTTACAGACTGAGCAGTTGGGTCATCAGCTCTTTCGAAAGTAAGAGAGCCACCTGCCTGAGAGTTTGCATATACAGTTACAATATCGTCAGCCTTTAAAGCAATAGAGAAGCATCTTGAAGAATCATCAGCCTTGTTGATGTATAATCTACCAGTTGCACCCTCTAATGTAGAAGTACCTACCTGAGTATCGTATCTTGTAATAGCTTCGTTAGAAGTTCTGATTCTATCGTTGATACCACCAACCCAGCTTAAGTTACCTGCACTAAAGCTAGATGGAGCAACATTACCACTTGAACCAGCAGCAATAGAAGAACCATAGAAACCATTAATAATATCAGCAGTTAATCTGTTGTTATAAACATTTGAATCAAGTTCAGCACCACCGAAATCCCAAACATCAATCTTACCGTTTGAATCTTCAGCCTGCTTTTCGTTCTGAATTGTTAAGCCATGTAAGTAGCTTAAACCAGCTGTACCAGCAAGTGTAGCTGTAATTACACCGGCATTACCCTTGTAAGAGAATGTCTGTGAACCACAAGCACCGGCACCATTGTTAGTAAATGAGCAAGAACCTAAGCTGTTGCCTTCTGCATCAGTAAAGTTCATTACTGCATCTGCCTGTGAATACTGGCAAGTAGCGAAAGTAATAATTGCATTACCAGCTACCTTAAATGAAATACTATCGCCTACACCAAGGTTAGCACCATGAGAACCATCGTGGAAAGCAAATGTTTCTGTAGGAGAAGTAACTGTTACAATACCGTCATCAGTTGAGAATGTAGAATACTTAACTGATGTATCCTGAGGAAGTACATTCTTATCAGTAAACTGATAGTTGAACATATCACCTGGCTGTGGGTCAACTGTTGCATCTGTATCAGCTACATTGATTGTATAAGTGTAAGGCTTAGCCTCTGGCTTATCAAATGTAAGAACAATGCTACCGTCAACAACCTTTGCTGAACAACCAGTTGCCTCTGTAAGCATAGCATCACTAAGTGTCTGCTTACCTAAAGAAATCTTTACCTTTGCACTTTCAGCACCAGCATTTACAACTTCGCCGTTACTTACTGTAACTGTAGCGTTGTCTGTAATTGTAGCACCTGTAACAACTGTAAGAGTAGTTCCGTTTACATTTACTGTTGCTGTCTTCTGTTCGTAAGGAACAACATCAATGTCGTAACGAGCAGGAACAACTGTAATATTAGGAACATACATCTTGCCACCAGTAACTGCAATAGTTACTGTACCAGCACCACCAACATATGTAATGTCAGCTGTTGTGCCGTCCTGATGATAACAAGCTGAAGTCTGACCCTTAACTGGGTTTTCAACAAACTTGCCATTTGCATCAGATGCTGTTGCTGTAAATGAACCGGCTGAATACTGGCAACCACCGAACTTAAAGATTGTATTACCACTTACAGGGAAAGTGAAAGTATTACCATCTTTAAATTCAACACCGTGCTGTGCACCATTGAAGTTAGCAGCAAGCGAGTCTTCATTAATAGTCATAAAGCCGTATGTACCGGCTGCTGTCATTGTATCCTTTGTAAAATCAAAGTTATAAATTCTGCTTACTTCAGGAGTTGTAACTTCTGACCCGTCCTGAGAAGCAAAAACATTGATTACAGGAACATAAGTAGTAGCTGAGAAATTGATTGTAAGTACAGATGCACCACCTGTATATGCAAAATCAATTGTGCTATCATCACCATGTCCTAAACAGTTAGCAGTAGCAGCAGCTCTTGTTTCGCTGTATGTACCGTCACCGTTTGTAACTGTAATATCACCCTTTGAATACTGGCAACCACCAATAGACAATGTAACAGGGCCTGCAACTTCAATAGCTATTGTGTTGCCTGCCTTGAAAATTGAACCATGGTCTGCACCATTATATCCAAAACCATTCTGAGTACCTGGCTGAATGTCCAAGATACCATACTTTATCTCTGCATTACCATTATAAGATGTGTCAGCAGGAACAATACTACCATCTCTGAAGTCAAATGTATAATCTACACCAACTTCAGCAGTTTCTGGAGCATTTACTGCTGTGTCAACAGTAGTTTCCTCTGTTACATCTTCCACTACAGTAGTTTCTTCTGTAGCTTCGTCGCCGTTACCAACAGATACACCACCTGGAGTAACAACGGAATCAGCAACTTCTTCAACTGCTGCAGGAGCAGTATCTAATGCTGGGTCAGCAATTACATTAGAAAACATTGCACCAACTACTAAAGCTGAGGCAACAATTCTGCTCAAAACAACTTTCGTGTGTTTTTTCATTTAAAAACCTCCTTTTTATTTGTGCCTTTCAGCACAGAATTGTGTAATTATAAATAGTCTTTCCTCACCTAAATTACACCATCTAGTAATATTATACCATAACCAATTTTAAAATCAATAATTTATTGTAGATTTTAGACAATCATAAAATTTTATACAACCCTTCCAATTTCTTAACAAATTATTAAGGTGTCTTTTGTGAAATATTATTATTACAGTTCAATTTTTATTGATTATTTAATAATTATTATTTTTCGTAAAATATATGTAAACCACAGATTTTTTTTACTTGAGACTGTTTTAGATACTATTATTACAGGTACAAAAAAAGACGTTGACAAAAGTCAACGCCTTTTTTGTATATACATCAATTACTCTGCAACTGTAGTAGTTTCAGTAGTAGTTTCTGCAGTTGTTGTTTCAGTTGTAGAAGCTGATTCATCTACTGTAGTTTCTTCAGTAGTTGTAGTAGCTGCATCCTTTACAAGGCCATCAACATAATCCTTAACAAATTCGTAATCCTTGTACATCATAACAGCCATTTCAGCTCTATTAATGTTCTTCTTAGGTTCAACATTACCGTTTGAGCTACCAGTTACGATACCTTCCTGAGTAAGGAATGCAAGGTAAGGAGCTGACCACCAAGCTACATCTGCAACATCATTGTACTTGTTGTTTACAGAAGTTGGAGTGCTTGTTACATCTACGCCTAAGTATTCAAGAGTCTTAGCTACGAGAACGAACATTTCATCTCTGTTACAATACTTTTCAGGCTTGTAAGTATTGTCACCATAACCACTTAAAATACCAGCTGTGTAGCCCATTCTTACATCGTTATAGTAGTACTTACCTTCTTCGTTATCGCTGAAGTTCTTAGTTGGAGTTACCTGTAAACCAAGAGTTCTGTTAATGAGGATAGCGAAGTCGCCTCTCTTGCAACCAAGTTCTGGAGAGTAGATACCGTCTTCAGTACCAGTTACAATACCAAGTTCAGCTAACTTGTTGATGTAATCCTTAGCCCAACCATAGTTACCTAAGTCAGAGAAGTCTACATCACTATTTACAACATCCTTAGGTACATTAACCTTAACTTCTGTACCGTCTGGAGTTACGATATTGATATTACCATCGTTGTCAACAACAATCTTGTTAGTAGTAGCTTCTGTACTACCTTCAACAACCTTAGAAGTTGTAGCTTCAGTTGTTTCTTCTGTTACTTCAGTAGTAGCTGCAGTTGTCTTCTTTACAGAAGCGCCGCCGCCGCCACCGCCGCCGCCACCACCAGATGTTCTCTTAGTAGTAGTTTCAGAGCTAGCTTCAGTTGTAGTTGTTGTTGGAGCAGTTGTAGTTTCTGTAGTAGGAACTACTGGAGCTGCTGTAGTTGTTTCTGTAGTAGAAACTGTAGTTGTTTCTGTTGTAGTTTCTGTAGTAGAAACTGTAGTTGTTTCTGTAGTAGTTTCAGAAGTTGAAATTGTAGTTGTTTCTGTAGTAGTTTCAGATGTAGAAACTGTTGTAGTTTCTGTTGTAGATTCTGTAGAACCACCAGCTACAATAATGTTAGCATTTAAGCCAACTGTAGCAAGCTTACCATCAACTGTGTAAGCAACGCTACCATCTGATTCAGTTGAAACGAACTGAACAGGAATTACATCGCCAGCGTTTACATTCTTAAGAGTGAACTTAACGCTTGCAAGTGTAGCATCAGGAGTACCGATTGAAGAAATTGCTGAACCATCGCTATAGATGTAAGCAACCTTCATCTTACCAAGCTGAGCTGTAGTTAATGTGCCGTTAGCACCAGGATAATCTGGGTTAGAAGCACTTGGAGCATATGCAATCTGTTCGTTAATCATATTAACGATACCAGTGTTATTACCTTCAGCAGAAACCATTTCTACCTTGCTTGCATCGTAAACGATGAAACCAGTGAAAGCACTCATAGCTGTGTTGATGCTCTTAGCACCAAAGTCAAGAGTAACTTCTGTGTCACCAGCCTTAACTGTCTTATCAGCAAGGAAACCAAGACCACCGTCAGCACCTAAAGTAGTTGTTTCAGTAGTTTCAGTTGTTGTTGTTGTTTCTGTAGTAGTTTCAGTAGTAGTTGTTACTTCTGTAGTAGTTGTTGTATCATCAGAACCTGAACCACCTGCGATGTTAAGGCCGATAGTACAAATATTTAAGCTAGAACCCTTACCTGGCTGAACTACAACGTATTCGCCAGCTTCAGGAACGCTAAGTGTACAAACTGAGAATAAGTTTGCTGTTGTTGCATCTCTGTCAATGTTAGAGATAGAAACAACCTTGTTAGTAGTTGTATTGATGAGGTAAACAGGAACTGACATTGCATCTGAAGAACCTAAACCAGCGTGGATTGTAACTGTACCACTGCCACCTAACTTCATAGAGATACCCTTTTCTACGTCAGCTGTTACATCAGAACCAACTGTAAGGTCTGCAGGGATAAGTTCGTTACCCTTACCAACCTGGAACTTCTTAAATTCTGCGTCAAATGACTGACCATCAGTAAAGTTAGTAACATTTGGTCTGAATGTGAATGCAGAAGCACCTGCTGCTAACTTAATCTGAACGTAGTTCTTACCACCGTCATCAAGAAGTGAGTCGCCATTCTTAAGAGATGTTACGCCAGAAGCGTTAATAGCATTAGAATCAATAGTAGCCTGACCCTTGAAACCGTCAACTGGAGTTGGAGTTGAACCTTCTTCAACCTTAACTGCAGCATCAACTGTTTCTACAGTAGCTGTCTTTGCAATAGTTGCATCGCTAGATACTGTTGAGAGCTGGTTACCTACGAATGTAACCTTGATGTTAGCATCGCCAGCCTTGAGAGCCTTGAATGAAATACCAAAGAGGTTACCGTCTGTGTTAAATTCCTGTAATGCTGTACCATTTACAAGCTGTGCTGGAACAACATAAGCATACTTAACCTTACCTAACTGAGCCTGTGTCTTAACACCGTCAGCACCAGTAAAGTCTGTGTTACCTGTAGCTGGAACGTTTGCGAACTGACCCTTAAGAGCAGCTGCATCAGATGCTGTATATGTAACACCTGCAACTTCCTTAGTGATTGTACCTTCAATTGCATCAACTGGTTCAACAATTGTTGGGTCGAATTCTACGAAAGCTGTGTAGTTATTGAAACCCTTGTTACCAACAAGAGATACGTTAGCGTTTACTGTTTCGCCAACCTTAACTGTTGCCTTATCTACAACAACCTTAGCTGTTACAGCTTCTGTAGAAACTTCAGTAGTAGTTTCTGTTGTAGTAGTTGGAGCTACAGTTGTAGTTTCTGTAGTTGTTTCAGTAGTAGTTGGAGCTACTGTAGTAGTTTCTGTAGTTTGAGCAGAACCACCGTTTAAGTCAAGTTCTACTACTGCAAGGTTTATACTTGAAACCTTACCGTTCTGAACGAGGTAGTAAGTACCTGCTGCAGGAACTGTAAATGTAGGAGTGTTATAAACCTTTGACTTAGCATCACCTGTGTTAATAAGTGACTGTGCATCAACAACCTTGCTTGTTGCTGCATCAACGAGGCACATAGGAGCTTCCATAACGCCAGAAGAACCTAAACCTGCATAAATTTTAATTGTACCTGCCTTAGCAGCTTCAATCTTGAGACCCTTTTCAACAACGCCACCAAGGTCATCGCCAGCCTTAAGTGTCTGGCTTAACTTTTCGTTACCGTTACCAATCTGGAATTCAGTTGAGTAAGCTGAACCATCAGTAAACTTTAAGTTGTTAGCCTTGTAAGTGAAAGCTGAACCGCCATTAACAATAGAAACGCCTGAACCAAGTTCATTACCATCAGTTAAGCCTGATGCGAAAAGCGTTTTAACTGTTTCAGCATTGATAGTAGCCTTACCTGAAAAAGCCTCAGCTGCCGTAACAGGTGCAACATTGACAACCATTACGCTTGTAAGAGTCATACTCGCTGCAAGTACAGCACTTACAATTTTCTTGAAAGATTTTTTCAATTTTTATTCCTCCTTTATAAATTTTGAAAATACCCCATGTAGAGAATGTGCATATCTTCTCCTATAAAGTATCTATTCAAGTAGAATTATACTTGCTTTTAATATAAAAGTCAATTTTATTTTAAAAATTCTTTCATTCTTTTTGCACAAAAAATGTAAATTTTTTTAGGAAACTTGTTTTGCTACATAATTATTTTGAAGTTTTTTATTCATTTATCACAACAAAACCCGTATAATAAGGCTATTATTTCAACATTTTTATATATTTTCCACAAAATATCCAACTAAATGAGATAATTTCTATATTTAGTACCAGCCACCCTGTATCTAGTTTATTTACTGAATTTGTGTAATATAAATGTAACATTCCATATTCTCTAATCTCCTGAAAAACCCTGTTTACTTGTAAAAATACACAAAAAATAAAGTGTAATAAACCGTACTTAAATTTAACTCCAAAAATATATATTAACTCTATGTTAAAAATGTATAAATTTTATTTACAAAAACGAGTTTCTTCCTATTGTATATGATTTTATAACAGGAGGCCTAATTTCTTCATTTAGAACAAGTTGTTTCATAAAAAAAGAGTGCTGACATAAGTCAGCACCCTCTTTTATCAAATCCGATATACGAATTGTAATAACAGATTATTCTGCAATAGTTAAAGCCTTATCATAAACGCCCTTAACAAGCTGAGCCATTTCAGCTCTTGTAATGTTCTTAACAGGGTCAATCTTGTTGTTAGAACCCTTAACAATACCAGCATTTACAAGTGCAGCAACAGAAGTTCTTGCATAGTTTGCAATACCTACTGTATCGCTGAAGTTATCAAGGCAAGCTACATCAGTATCAAGTTCAACGCCCATAGCATTAAGAGCGTTAGCAACCATAACCATCATATCCTGTCTTGTAATGTAATTTTCTGGCTTGAATGTGTTGTCATTGTAGCCGTTTACAATACCGTAAGCCTTAGCTGTAGCAATAGCCTTTGCGTAGTACTTGCTAGAATCTACATCGCTGAAGTTAGCTGTTGAAGTAGAGTCAATACCAAGAGCTCTAACGAGCATTACTACAAAGTCGCCTCTCTTGCTGTTAGTAGCAGTACCAAATGTATCAGCACTTAAACCATTAACAACGCCTGCCTTAGCAAGTGTAGAAACTGCATCATTTGCCCAGTGAGTTGCAGGAACATCCTTGAATGTTACATCAGCACCGTCAGCCTTAGGTGGGTTAACAGCGAATGCAGCATTAGAAGTTGTAGTTTCTGTAGCTTCACCAGTAGTTACTTCTGTAGCAGTTTCGTCAACTGTTGTAGCTTCAGTAGTAGTTACCTTAGCACCACTATTGATTACAGCACCTGAACCGCCACCACTTGAAGTCTTCTTAGTAGTAGTTTCTGTCTTAGAAGTTGTAGCTTCTGTAGTTGTTTCAGTTGTAGTAGTAGTAACAGTTGTAGCTGTTGTCTTTTCTGCTACATCTGGGTAAACAACTTCGTCACCTGCGTCGTGAACATAAGCAACCTTTCTTGCAAGGAATGGACCCCAGTTGAATGAACCGTCAGCTCTTCTAGTATAGTGCATATTTTCATCAATAGAAGAATATGGGTCAATACTTTCGAAGAAGTTTTCTGGATTTACATATTCATCATTAGAGTTCTTACCCTGTTCGCCGTTGTAGTAAGTGATGTAGTTGTTTTCACTTACGATAGGAGTCTTGCTGAGGTTACCGTATGTAGTATCAGCTTCGCCCTTATCAGTCCAAACACTACCAATCTGGTCGAAGTTAATAGCACCCTTAGCTGGGTCTGCACAAGAAACAACGCCCTTCATATCGTAGTCGAACTTATAAGGCTTCTTATTAGCATCTGTCTGGCTACCGTTTTCATCCTTCATAATGTTACCAGTACCAGAGTAAAGCTTAACATTAGGACCTTCGTTGTTATAAGAAATTACATTTCTCATCTTGAAACCTGGGTTGTAGTTAGAGTCGATACCACTTCTCTTATTACCCCAAGAGATACAATCCTTTAAGTAGTGAGCAACATGGATGTTTTCGCCACCCATCTTGAAACCGTTACAACCAGCACCGTTGCCCCAGTCAGTTTCTGAAGCATCGTCATTTAACTGGTAACCATTTCTATAAGCTACACAATTTTCAACCTGAACAGGACCGATAGCACCTGTTGCAAGCTTAGTATAACAATCCCAACCATCATCAAGGTTGTGGTGAGATGAACAACCAGAGAATACGTTGTTGTAACCTGCTGTTAACTTACAAGCGAAACCATCGGCATTGTTCTTAGATGGGTCGTTGTTGTTGTAAGATTCACAGTTTAATACAAGGTTGTTGCTTGGCCATTCGCTTACAGATACTTCTGTAGCAATTAAACGAGAAATCTGGAAACCTAATTCACCATTATCATGGAAAGTACAGTTCTTAACTTCATCGTAGTGACCACCAAGGTAGAATGCCTTACCGTTACCCATAGCATTCTTTACTTCAATACCATCAAATGTCCAGTAGCTACCTGATACAGAGAAACCTTCGTACTTGCCTTCAAGGTCAAGAACTGGGTGAGCACCTTCGTCAGCCTTAATAGTCTTTCTACCGTCAGCCTTACCAGAAAGTGATTCGCCGATTTCAATCTTAGCAGCTTCTGTATTCTTAATGTTGTATGTACCGTCAAGCATTATAATAGTAGTACCAAACTTAGACATACCAATAGCTGATTCAAGGTCAAGAGGATTTTCTCTAGTACCGTCACCGTCTACCTTACCGTCTGGAGCTACATACAATGTGTTAAAGTCCTTAATGTTACTCTTCTGAGTTACGTTAAATCTTGTTACAACTGGTTCAAAAGATACACAGTTATCAGCTGTACTTGGCTTGTAAACGATAGTAAATTCATTTACAGAATCAGGTACAAGTGTAGTGTTGTAAATAGAAGTCTTCTTAGATACAGCACCATCCTGAATGATAACATTACCATTCTGAGAAACGTCAATCTGACCACCGTGAGGGTTGTTAGCCTTGAAGCTTAACATATAGTCTACAGTAGTAGAGTAGTTACTAGAAATCATAGTAAGCTTTGGTGAATATTCCTTTTCATCAGCAGGAATAGTTACCTTATCTGTGTTAGGGTCGATTTCGTGAAGTTCAATATTTTCGAATGTAGCATCAGCCCAACGACAAGCAGATAAACCTACTGTCATGTAAGTATCATTCTGAGTATCTAATAATGAGTTAATGTTAAGATTACTAAGTGAATCATATTCAGTCTGAGTCTTTCCAGTCTGATAGTCATAAGTAGTAATCATATAACCTTCGTTAATCTTCTGTAATGTGATGTTGTACTTGTCACCCTTTACAGGAACAGTATCAGTAGTATCCTTGATACCAACTCTTTCACCACCACCATCAGTAGCAACTACGCCAGTTCTGATGAGAATGTTAATTCTGTTCATCTGAGTCTTAGTGTAGTATGTAGAACTCTTTGTATCTGTTGGATATGTAGAGTCTGTAGTAGCACCTGCAACTACGATGTTAGATGCGAAAGTATTTTCAACGTCTGTGTAAGAAACAGCATATGTATCCTTGTTCTTATCAGTTACAGTCTTATTTTCAGCATAAGCTTCATAGATATCAACAGGAGTACCGTCGTCATCCTTCATAGCCTTTGTTGGGTCAGTAGTCATATGGTTACCAAGACCACCTGTGTAGTTACCATCTGCATCAATACCACCAGCAAATGGGATAACGTCTCTTGCTTCAAGACCGAACATTTCCTGACCTGTACGAAGCATATCAATAGCTGTTGTACGGTCAACACCTGCTGAAGCCATCTTAGCTTCAATTCTAGCAGCATCAGCTGGGTCATCAGGGTCAGCAACGTATCTGTTTACTGTTACATCAGCAGATAACTTGAAGTTCTTCTTAGCATCTACTAATGTATAGAAGTAAGCCTTACCATCCTGGTCACCAGACTGCTTACCAGACTGTGTCCAAGAATTTAATCTTACAGAACTTACATTGTCAAGCTTACCGCCTGTCATGTTGATTGAACCGAATTCTTTGTTCTTAGAATCGTTTACAAACTGGTTACCTTCATTATCTGTTAAGATAACCTGAGAAGATTTACTTTCTGCGTTACCAGATACACCCATTGAAGATGCACCGAATAACATACCCTTCCAAACGTAATCCTTCTTAGCAGTTGTAGTAGTTACAAGTTCGATAGATGAACTAATACCGTTAGAATTTACATTGATGTAAACCTTACCTGTACCTTCTGAAGCTGTGTTGAACTGGCTTAAATCAATGTAGTAATTTGCAGCCTTAACAACTGCTTCTTCTACAGCATTGCCTTCTGAATCATAGTAGTTAGAACCATCGAATAAGTAGTAAATAGTCTTACCATTTTCAGCTACATCGATGTTCTGAGTTCTTCCTGTGTTGTAAAGAAGATTTACCTTTAATCCAGTTGGATTGAAAGTATCGCCTACCATATAAGTAAGTAATGGATATGATTCAATCTGTGGGTAAACAATCTTAACAGTTGTTACAAGAATGTCATAGCTTACAGTAACACTAGGGTCATTCTTATAAGTAACTGTAACCTTCTGGTTACCTACCTGAGTAAGGTCATAACCTGAGTAAGTGTAAAGGCTCTTGTCAAGAGTACGGTATACTGTAGTACCATCTTCAAGAGTATACTTACCTTCAATTATAAGACCTGAATCATCAAAGCTTTCGCCCTGAACGAAGTTTACCTTATCAGGAACAACACCAACTCTGATGCTTTCTAACTTAGCATTCTTAACGTTAATATCGTAAGTTGCACTAACATTGTTAGGGTCAATAGTTGTATCAGCATCTGTGTACATTACTGTAACAGTCTGAGTACCAACTAAATCAGACTTAAGTTCTGTGCCTTCTGGTAATTCCTTACCATTTACATAGAGCTTATAGTTCTTTGTTGTTAAAGTCTTTGTAGTACCGTCTTCGAATGTAGCAACTGGAGTAAGACCGTTAGAGTCAAATGCAGTATCTACAAGGAAGTCAGTTCTTACTGGAAGATAATCTAACTTAAGGTCTGTTACCTTCTTACCTCTTACATTTACATTAAATGTAACAGAAGCAGAACCTACAGAAGCCTTAATTTCCTTTTCACCAACAGATGTGAATGTATTCTTACCACCTGTTGTATCTTCGAAACCAGTTAATGTAATATCATCTAAGCTGTCGATAATATCAGTAGTACCGTTTTCGTAAACAACCTTTACAGATAAACCTGTAGAGTCGAATGCTTCACCAACATAGTAGTCAGTCTTGTTTGGTAAAGAGTTTAATTCAAGACTCTTAACCTTTGAGCTACCAACTGATAACTTGTGGTCAGTTACACTAACGTAAGCATCTCTTGCTGCGAAGTAACCAACATAAAGCTTTTCAGATTTAGCAAAGAGGTCAGAAACGTCAATAACCTGCTTGCTACCATTGATAGTGATTGAAAGAGATGTACCACTCTTTCTTAAAGTATAAGTAACTTCACCGTCATAATCCTGCTGGTTAGTACCGATAGGAGTTGCATCGAACTTAGCCTTGTTACTCTTGTCATTAGAAACTCTTGTGCAAAGGTAAGCCATAGCTTCAGTCTTGTCAGGAACCATAGCACCTGCCATAACTGAATTACCGTCAGCTACACCACTAGCTACATCAGTTGCAACACCTGATGCGTCTTTTCTGTACTTGCTGTCAAATACAATAATACCTGAACCACCCTGTTCCTTAGGGTTAAAGTTCTTACCCATACCAAGTTTCATTTTACCTGTCATTACAAAGTCGTCATCCTTTGAAATTTCAGACGCATAGTAAGTGTAAGAATCTTCAGAGTTAGATAACTTACCGATTGCCTTACCTGCTGAAGCTGTATCTACATATACCTTGAAAGCTGTATCGCTAGTCTTGTCAACTTTGTTGTAGTTGCTTGCATAGTTAGCTGATGATGGGTCATCGTTACCGTTGAAACCGTTACCGCCGATAGTCATTGCACCAGCTTCAACAACTTCGCCAACTTTACTAACCTTTACATTGTTATATGTAATATCAGCACATCTTGATGCAAAGAAACCAACATAAATATCGTCATCCATTTTAAGTCCAGAACCATCAATTACTGCTGATTCTGTACCAAATGTAACTGTGTAGCTAGTACCAGACTTCTTGATACTTACAGGAATATCATCGCCTGGCTGTGGTACAGATGTAAGTGTAGTAACCTGCTTGTCAGAAAGTACACCAGCTTTTCTTGTGTATGCAAAACTCATATCACCTGCAACAGCGTCGCCCTTTGCTGTCTTAGCCATTTCAACAGGACCTGCTGTAACGTAATCACCAAGAGTAATAGAATCTGTAGTAGTACCATCGTTTACAAGTACCTTATCTCTTACTGTAGCACCAAAAGAAACCTGATTATCATAGTTCCAAATACCATTTACATGTGCAGTAGCAGAAATTGTGAAATCGTCATCTGCCTTTAACTGCTGATAGTACATTACAATACCATCCTGGTCAGAACCAATCTTACCCTGTGCATCTACTTTGTTAGTAGGGTCGTTATAATCTGGTACACCCATTCTTACCTGAACGCTGTTACCATTTTCCTTAACATCGTAAGGCATAACACCGTTTTTGTATAATGGACTTTCAGTATTGCCGTAGTTATCAATTCTTTCCTGTGTACCTACACTACCGAAAACTGTAGCTTTCCATGGAGAAGTTGTTGGCCAAGTTTCGCCATCAACGATACCATATTTGCCATCTTCGCTAGTAGTAGCAACAGCATCTTCTCCGTTAGTAACTGCAACACCTGAAACAGTAGCGTCACTAGGAGATGTTTCAGAGCTTTCTACAGTAGTTTCGCCTGTAGCTACGTCTGCGTCTTGAGCATAAACTACATTAAATGATGTAACGAGCATCGTTGTAGCTAATGCCATAGCTAATAATCGCTTTTTCAAAAAAATTCCTCCTTTATATAAAGTTGACACCTTGGACTCGAGTGTCCCTACGAATACAAGACAAAAAAACAGCCCTCCTCACTTAAACAAACCGTTGCACCTCAGTCTATCCAGTCAAAAGCACCTTTTTTCGAACATACATACTCGTAGTCAATATCATTATATCTAAATTTCGCCTAAAAAGCAATATTCAAACCCACTAAAAAGCACCAGTTTTTACAATTCTAATATTTATTTATAGAAACTTTTTGATACATATTTACCATATTCACTTTTTATAACTAAATATAGGCGTGACCCCACTATTTAAGCCTAAATCTTCTATATTTTACAATAAATTGATAATTTTTCTTCTTAATAATAAGTTTGTTATTGTTCAGCTTTTGTACAAAATGCACAAATTTCCTTTTTATCAAAAACTAACAACATTAGTTAGAATTTTAACTAAATTATAATTTTTCTTAAACATTAAAAAAGCCGACATACTCTATAGTATATCGACTTTCTATTTGGTTTACATTCCGTCAATTTTATTAAATTCTTCTACAATTTTGAAATCTTCGAATGTAAATTCCATTTCTTCATCTAAATATTCACCCTCAGCGTCAAATTTAGCAAGTATACCTCCGTCAATGTTACAATCAATAAGAATTACTGATTGTCTGCCTACATCACTTGAAGGGTCTTCATTTACCACCTGAATATCAAAGTATATATCCTGACCTGTATTTTTGTACTCCTTTAACAGCCTACGAAAAATACTTGTATTATAATGAAACTTGGCACTACCCTTGCCTACCCAACCTGTAGACCTATTACCTCTGCCTGTTTTTCCTAATATAGGCACCTGAATTTTTGTTTTCTCCACTTTAGCCGTCAAATTTATTGCCTGCATAAAGTTGTATCTGTTGTTTTCTATTGTAACGTAACACTCTGCCATTTTGGCACTTAATGTGTCCCTTACATTCATTATTGCACTCATACCTTAACCTCCTTATTCCAATGTAACTTTCATATAAAGCTGTTCCATTGAGTTTACTGGGCATATCTTTTCATAAATAACAACACTGTTTTTGCTATCTCCCATTTCTACAGAAATAGCCTCCTCATCAAATTCATCCAATGCCCTTATATTCACAAGTTTTTCGTGATACTTTACTAAATCAGCCCAAAGAGAATTTCTGCCGGAAGTATCGTTAGGTACTTTACCCATATAATATTCTTCAAAAAGTACAGCTACATCACTGGCAATCTGGTCGCATATTCTTACAGTTTGATTATTCTGGAACATTTTTCCCTTTTCTGTAGACACACTTACAAAAGAGTTAATGTCCTTTAAAACCCTCATTTTGTCCCCCACTCTGTGGAACACAAACTCACCTGACTTAATCTTGTTTTCAAGCTCACTTTGAGTATAAATACTGTCTATTTCAATTTCTCCGTCATATACTTTATTAGTAAGACTTTCATTAATTTCACAGCCTGCAACTGCACCAGCTACCCAATAAGCTACCAAATAATTTTCGTCAGATACTGCATATGGGTCAATATTGATTACGCCCTCATAATCAGCAAAGTAATTGCATATTACAGATTGAAATTTCTTGCCTACAGTATCTCTCATTCTCTTGGTGTACTCTGCTACAAGCTGGCTAATGCTTTCATTGTCTGATATTACAGCAAGTGCATTAAAGCTGTAATCTTCAATATTTTCTAAAAACTTTTCTACACTCTGCCCAGTTGTTGCACCGTTACTACCACCTGTCATTGGCGTACTCGCTGTGTTTGTAAGTGTTGCACTACTTTTCCATACAACAAAATCATTATTCCTTAAATCAGCCATTGTTTTTACTCTTTGAGTATCAACAAGTGTCGTTTCTACATATGTATACACATTTTTATAGTTACTATCATCAGGGTCTGTATAAATAGAAATTTTAATATCATTACCTCTTAAACCTGTATATCTAGCTTCTCCAAAGGCACAGCTTGCCTTTTTAGCATTATCACCGTTTATTCTGCCGGCATATATTTTACTGGCATTCTTAAATATATCCCTGATACCCATTAATTTGTAATCCAAAGCATCATAGCCAAACAACTTCATACTATTTCTGTAAAAGTCATCAGCCGTTACCTCAAATATTCCCGTAGGACCCCAATCAAAGCTATCCCCTAAGACTACAACACCTCTTTCACCAAAAACCGTTGCACCTGTAGCTGTTGTTACAAAGTTAATATAAGCTCCGGGAATTGTCTTATTCTGTGTTACAAATGTTCCTCCTCCAAGTGCCATAAACTACACCTCCCTTTCCAAAAAGTCATTTATTGCTTCGTCTACTTCTTCAAGGGTGTATTCCTCATTTTCATCAAGTACTACACCAATAATATCAATGTATTTGCAATACTTCTTTGACTTTTTAATTTCTTCTACTGCAAATTTTTCTTCCATATATATACCTCCTATAAACTACCGTTTTTCTCCATATAGGCACAAAGCTGTGTATAGTTCATATCCTCTACATTGGGAATATTTTCATAACTGTCAGCCGGTACAACACCCTTAAATTCCTGTTTATTAAATAAGTATTCTGTTTCCTTATTACCCTTGAGATTATCCAGCTGTTCCTTAATGCCAGTCAATTTACCACTTTCATCAAACTTAATTTCTTCCATATTAAGTAAAGCCTTAACAGCCTTATTTGTTTTAACACTGTAGGAATTAAGCACATTTTCGATTTCATAATTTAATTTAATATCTGCAATTTCCTTATCCTTTTCACCAATACTTTCATCAAGCATTTCCAAAATTTTATTGCAGTTTTCCTCATCAATTCCCATTTCTAAAAGTCTTTCTTTCAAATTACTTCCTCCTCTATTGTAAAATCATATTTATCCATAATTGGCTTTTCTTCATCATATATGAAGAAACAGTTATAACTTACTGTAAAGCAAATATTGTCATCGTTTTTCTCCATTGTCATATTAGTACCCATAATAGGTCCGTCTTCCATTTCCAGTGTAGAAAACAGCTGAAACAATGCCATAACAACACTGTTGCTATCCATTCTTCCACCATTTCCATAGTACCTTACCTCAAATGTGTTTTCAGATTTATACCTTTTTCCAAGATAAAGGCTGTTCTTTATTTCTGTACACTCTAACTGAAAACAAGGTTCTTTAAACCCCTGGGGTACTTCGTCAGCAAAAATCTTGCAGTCAGGAAATTTCTTTCCCAACTGCTTACCCATTGTCTTTATAATTTCATTAACCACTACGCCCACTCCTTAACATATTCGGCTACAACTTCACAATGAGTTTGAAACTCTGCCGTAGCTCCGGTATTTTTAAGTTCCGTTGTTTTATTTTCTTTTTTCACTACTATGTAACTACCCTCTTTTATGCTTATTTCCTTAGGAAAAAACATTTTCACAGTTGTCCCCTGTAATGAAACACCGTCTGAATTTTTCTCCTGTCCTGACTTTAGCTTGCCGTTGAAAAGTCCTGTAGCATAGGATATTCTACAAGGCACATTACTATGTACTATCTGCCTTTTGTGCCTTGTAATACTATCTTCTGTGACCTCACTATATTCGTAAATGTCACAGTATAAATTCATAAGACTTTCAACAGCCTTTTTAGCCTTTACCAACGCATTTTTCTGTAGCATACTAATTCACTTTCCTTTTTAGTAAGTGTATTTATAAGATTGTCAAAAAGCTGAGAGTGATTAATTCCTTCATTAAATGAAATGCTTACATCACCCTCCTGAATATTGGAAACAGCACTTTCTACATCAAAGCCCTCTAACTCACCCATAGAAGCCTTAGTTTGGAGGAAACTGCCACAGCATATATCTGTGGCAACATATTTTAATCCCTCCGGTACAGACTCTAAATTACAGTAGTTCATAATATACTGTTCTGCTTCAATCATAGCCTGTTCCAATGTAAATTCATCATCTTCCTGAAGTTCATAGCCTAGTGATAAAAGTCTTAAAACAACATCATCATAATTTAACATTTACGCTCTGCCCTTTGAAATAATTCTGGCAATAGGAATAGCCTTGTGGTTAATATATTTTGGTTCTTCTGAACCGTCATTGACAAGCTCCCAGTTCTGACCGTCTGCAAGCTCCTTATTAGTAGGTGACAATGTTTTCTGATTTTTCTTTGTATAGCTGATACCAAATGGTGCAAAGCACTTTCTCTGTCTGACATATAAAGTATCCTGACCACCTTTTACCATTGGGTTTCTGTCCATTTCATAAGGCACTTTAGCACCAATGTCCTCGTAGTCAAAAGCACCTTCACCTAAAATATATGTAGTGTAAACACTTTTGCCGTCTTTGCCTTCACTTACCGGCATAGAATCGTCAATTAAAACAGCTCTGCCATTCCATGTAGCAAGGGTTAAATCTCTCTGAATACCATTTCTGTCAGTCTGCTTTAAATAAGCAAGAAGATTAAGATTTTCAAGGTTTGTTGCTACTTCTGAGTGCATAATAGCAATAGTAAAGGAGTTCTTGTTGTCCCCACCTGCTTTCTGAATAGCCTTGTTTAACGTAGCCGGCTCTACCATACCGTCATTTTCTGATGTAATATCGTAGGTATGCTCATTTACAAACTTGAGATTTTCCTCACCTGTCATATTGTAAATACCTGTTAAAATAGCAAGCAATGTGTCCTGGTCCACATCGTCAAAGTATTCAGAAACCTGCTGTGCTACTGAGTCCATAAAACCACCACCGGCAGTAATATCCTCTGCAAAGTCACTTTCTACCCATGCCTTTGCTCTACCTACAACCACTACACCTCTTTCGTAAGAAGTTGTTGTATCTGCCATAATGTCTGTTTCACCGTCATAGTTAAGAGGTTCTCCGTCAAGTAAGCCATACATAGGTAATATTGCATAGGCTGTACCTGTCTGATTGCTGAAAGCATTTCTGATTTCACTATTTCCTCTTAAAGCCTTACTTCTAATAAGTTCGTTTTTGTTTAACTTCGGAATTCTTTCAATGTACGCACCAAAAGCCTCCGGATTAAATGTTTTACTATTAAATTTTGCCATAAATTTTTTCCTCCTTAATTATCAAACAAATTCTGTATTTTGATTTCCTGTTATTAATCTTGATTTTGATAAGCTGTCTTTAACGCTTATTTTTATAGGCATATTGCCCATATAGTTATTAGATAAACAATAGTTTCCACTTATGATACCTGCCGAATTTACACTTTTACAATTTATAACTGTTGCCGAATCGTTTTCCATTTTTGCAAAACAACAATTTACTATTCTCATAAGAGCCGAACAGTTTTTAAAATAAATTGCATTTACACTTAATTTAGTATTTTGATACTGTTCAAACCAACAAGTGTCTATTACTACATTTTCAGCTTGAATATACAACAAAGGTTCACTTGAATTACCCTTGCTGTCTGCGAATTTTAAGTTTTTAAGTTCCACATCCTTAGCTGTTATGTTGAAAATAGCTTTTACACTGTCAGCTCCTGCCTGATATAAATTTGTACTGTTGTTACAGCCGTGTATGTAAAGTGTTTTGTTTATATTTACTGTAGACTTAAATTTATAATATCCACTTGCCACGAATATAGAACAGCCTACTTCTACTGTGTTTATTGCATTTTGAAAAACAATAGACGAGTCCTCTGCCGAACATATAAAGTCAGCTACTTTCTTAACTCTTTCACTGCTGTTTTCCGATGCAATTACAATTTCGTGATTGCCTTTAACAGTAGTATTTTTTGCACTGTCTATACCATCAGCTAAAGCACTGAAATTGCTGTTAAATATATTTATGTCATAAAAATCCGTTTCCTTTGGATATGTTAATCCATAATTTGTATTCATATTTCCTCCTTTATCTTGGACTTTCTCCTCCTGTATTAATGCCTTTCACAAGTTTTTCTACAAGAATGTCCAATATATCTTCGCCATTTTGTCCAGTTATATTTTGTGTAATACCACCCATATTTATATTTATGGAAGAACTGTTGTCTGAATTTGTATAGTTCCTTTCCATTGCCTGTGGAATATAACTCTTGTCATCGGCTATATAGCTCTTTTCCAAGGATTGAAAAATAGGATTTACAGACTCATTATTTCTCACAAATTGTGGCATAAAGTCATTTTTAGTCGAACATACTTTTTGAAAATTATTAATATTTTCTTCCATAGGGTCAAAATTGTTAATAACATCGTGGTTTTTAACATTTGTAAACAAATTATCAACTGCGTTATACACATACCCACCTGTAACCCCAGTATTTACTACTGTTTCACTGCTTTTTATGTATTTTTCGACTATATTTTTCCTTATACTACTTAAATCCTCAGCACCCTCGATATTTCTTTCAAGCTCTTGTAAAATAGCACCTTTGTCAACATCTGTCATATTATTTCCATAGCTATCCTTGTATAAACCACCTAAAAATAAGTTATCCACATTTCCACAACCATTTTGTGGATAATTATTGCTATATTGTGAAAAACTATCGTCCACCTCTCTAACCCTCTTATTTGCTGGATTTTCTGTATCGAACATACTTTCATTTTTTAAGTAATTTTCTATAAAAGTATTTGAGTTTTCCACATTGTAAAGACCTTCAATAATGTCTACAATATCTATTTTTACCACCCTCTTTACTACGGTATATTTAAAACCATACCAACTTTTATAAAATTGGAGTTTGTTATTTTATCCTTGTTGGCATTAAAAATATCCTTCCACTTACTGCCGTCACCATAAATGCGTTTGGCTATTTTCCAAAGGCTATCACCGGAAACAACAGTATAGGTATTTGCCTTCTTTTCCGTATCTGTTCTCTCTGTGGATAAACTACTTTCCCTACTTCCTTCAACATATACAGCACCAAAAGCTCTGTACTCCCTTAAAGTAATATCCATAATAACGTCATAGCCATTGTCGGCAGATTCTGTAAAGCTGTAATCTTCTATAACAGCCTCAATATCTGTATAGCTCAAAACCTTTGTAATATTAACCTCTCTTGTAATTACAAAATGAAAAGGTTTTAAATCTCTTTTCAATTTTTCAATAGCTGTTTTAAAGTAGTCTGCATCTTTAAAGCCATAGGTATATCTTGAAAATGGATACTCAGTATTAGGTAAAACAGCCTGAAATTTTATAGTTTTTAATTTTCCCGTTTTAGGAAAAACAACTTCATTGCCATTTACGCAGTCAAAAAGTGTGTTTTTAGTGCCACAAGCAATAGTTACCTTTTCCGGTGTAATAGGCAACAGTATATCTCCTAACCAAAATTGATACATTATCTGCCCTCCTTCTCAAGTTTCAAATCTATTGCTCCTATAACAAAAGCCTTTTCCCTTTGGCTCATTGCCATAAACTGAGAGGGTAATATTCCAAGCCGATGTAAGCAATAATAAGCATAGTTGGCTTGAAAATCGCCCTCTCTTATTATTTTTTTGCCTTTTCTATATCCTCTCTAAGACTTGTAAAACCGTTTATTTCCTGAACAAAGGATACGAGAGCATCATATTCTCCTGGACAATCTACAATAGCCTTTAAAAGTGATTCTGGAGTTTTTTTGCCATAACTGTCCTGTAAATCAGCGTCATATAAATTTGGGTAAACTACAGACATAGCCGTAATTTTATTTAAATACTTGTTTACATTAAGCCTGTATTTGCCACTCTTTTCCTCCATACACTCCTGTCTTATATCCTCATTTTCATCTGTAGTAAGGTGTCTGATATGCCACATTACTACATTGCCATTTTCATCTTTCAAGGCACTGCATACAGGCATTTCTCTGTTTTCCCTTTCCCCTTTATTACATTTAAAAAATAATTCCATTTCTCCCATGGTCTATCTCCTTTCTCTTATCTGTTTGTGACTATAACTATTTAATTGCAAATGAGTACACTCTGCTGTCATTAAGTGAGTAGCATAGAGCTGAGCAATATCCAGTGCTATGTTGCAAGGTACATATTTTTCAAGTAACTGCTTTATAGCCGGCAGATACTCTCGCCCCTCTGATGCTACCTTTATTTTTAAATTGTATTCATCAGTAAATTCATACTCTACGCCTGAAGAAAATTTTATTAAAAGAGAAATCAAGTCCTGTTTTCCTTTTCTCATTTCAGCTAAAATATTGTATCGCCTTAAAGCCACTGAATTTCCTTCTCCATTTATGCCAAGTATTTTCTCCATACGACTTAAGCCTTGATTTTCAGCAGTCATAACAAAATTTTCTTTCATAAAATCGGCAATAGCCTTTTGTATTTCCTCATTTTCAATGTCAAAAGCTGAATTTATAATGCCAAATTCCTTTACATTTCTGAGAAACAAAGGTAAATAATCATTTAAAGCCATAGCTTACACCTCCATATTTATAATAGGTGTGCCACATATTTCATCATCAGCTAACACAATGTTGTGCTGACCCTCAATATTAAGCTGTGCAATGGTTGTTATACCTTCAATGTTGCATACTCTGGAAATAATCTGCAAACTGCTTACAGTAATGTTGTCTGTACTGCTGAATTTAGAATTAAGCTCACTAAAATACTGTGTTACAGACTGTTTTATACTTTCCTTAACACTGTCATTTGAATATCCGGAGCCTAAACTCACACTAATATTTATGGTTATTCCTCTAGCCTTAGCTCCTACTACATTTACTCTGTGACCAATAGGTGCTACACCTTTGCCACAACCTGTGCTGTCTGCTGGGTCCAGTTTTTCCTTTACCGTAGAACAAAGTTCACTGGAAGGAACTCCATTTTTGCTGTCAAGTATAATTACCTTTACAGTTCCTCCTCCGTCATAAGCTCTTATTGCTCTAGCCTGTCCTACACCACTTATAGCCTTTGCCCAGTTTATGTAATCAGCTTTGTTTCCACCATAGCCCTTGCTACCTATATTTTCAAAATATCTTGCTCTGAAACTCTCTGTGTCTTCCTCATCTTCACCCTCTGTAATAACAGAAGTAAGTACAGCTGACACAAGATATGGATTGTATTCTATAGGAATAAGTGTTCCAAACTTAGTATTTCCCACACTTCCTGCTGTGTCACACTGTAGCTTGTATATACCGTCACTTATTTTCTCTATGACGGTATATCTCAAGTCATCAAGAGCGAATTTATCTCCAATATTAATGTTTCCCTGAAATTCTCCTTTGAGAATAGTATTTGTGGCTTTCTTAGGCTCAAGACCTATTTCCTTTGCCCTTAAAACCAAATAATCTCTCTGTGCTGTATCAGCAAAGGACTCATTAAGGCAGTTGTCTAAGGCAACATAAATCTGAGCTATTTCACTACATACAGGGGCAACAGCATCGTATATTACAGAACCCTGCCTTTTGTCTACATTGCTGGGAACATTGGCAAGAACTCTGCTCATTATTCTTTCATAAGTTAAATTTTCGTACATTTAATTCCCCCTAAAATTCAAATTCCTTTTCTATTTTCACATCACCCATAGATGAAACAACAGTAAATGCCACAAGTACAGAACCTTTTCCCTTTGTAATGACAAAATCTGTCACACTTTCTACTCTGTCATCTGTTAATAACGCTTCCTCTATTCTGCCCTTTATAACAGCACATACATAGGAAATAGGCTTTCCTATAAGGTCCTTTATTTCAATACCATAATTTCTGGAATATATAATATAATCATATCTGTCAGTAGAGAGAATACAGTATATACTTTGTCTTAAAGCCTCCAGACTGTCACAATAGCCATTTACTTCTGTACTTTTTAGCCTGTAGGTATAACTAGGGCTTTGTGTAATTTCTTCTGCTTTTATTACTTCCGGTGTCACATTTATCCCTCCCTGTCTAACACGATGTATCTCTGACCACCTTGCTGTCTTAGCATAATTACGGTGTCCTCTTTTTTAAGGCTGTTGTCTATTTTCATAGCCACAGTTCTGTCATCTATATGGACATTTATTGTCCTTTCTCTTAAATGTTCAGCTATAATAATAAAATCCTTTGTAAGAATAAGCCTTTGCTCTGTTTCTATTTTTAATGGACTTTCATTTATAACCTTTCCAAAAACAGCCTCCAAAGGCTTTTGAGAATTAATAGCCTCCTGTGCCAATATTTTTACAGCATTACATAAATCACTCATTTAAAACACCTCCGTCAACTGTAAGCCACATATATTCCTCATTATCTCTGTAGGTATGTTCGCACTCCTTGACAGTAAATCTGTTGTTAAGTACAAAATCACCAATATCTAAATTGACATTTATAATAGTTCCTGCTCTCATTGAAATATCTCCAAAGGTACATATTTTTAAAGTTCTGGACTTTGTTTTGTACTTGTTTAAAAGCATATTTGCATAGGCATTACCGTATATGTTTTCTCCAATATGCTCATAAAGTTGCAAAAGTCCCCATTCCTTTATTTTTTCAGTGTCCTTAGCTGTATATACATTGCTAACGTGAGTATATTTGGTAGTTTTTTCATACTTTAGCTTTACACTGTTGTATACATTGGAGTCAATAGAGCTTGTGTATTTATATTCAATAATGTCACTGCTGTCAGCCAAAAAACTAGACCCCATATAAAGAGAATTTTTCAAGGCAATAGCACCAAAATCATCATATAAAACATACTTTTGCCTGTTGTACTTTTCTGTACTTTCTAAGGCGTTGTATATTATGTCAAAAAGTGTGGAATTGTCCTCAATTCTAGGTGGCAGTACATAGGCTGTGTTTGCTATATCTCCAGTTGTCAGGTTGTAGTCACCGGCAATCATTTTTAATAAACCACTGGCTGTAATATTGCTGTAGGTATATGTATCTTTGTTCTTAAAATATCTTAACTGGTCATAGCAAAGTACAGTAATAGGAGAATTTTTATGCCTTTCCTTTGAAAAAACATAACCCTTAAATATAGGAACATTGTTCCTGTAAAAGGTAACCTGGTCACCCTCTTTAAAGTCCATTACATTGTCCTTTAATACTTTGAATTTAAGCTCCCCAGCACCAAATAATCTAGTTGACCATTGTATTTCTTCAATAGGTTCAGGATTGAATATTGTCCCCTTGTGGTTTATGTAAATTTTGTTCTCCACTGTTTTCCTCCTTTGCCTTTTTCACTCTCTTTAATTCCTTTTCCAAATCCTCTACCCAAGGATGTTTCGAAATGGCAGTTTCTTTGCTAATAACGTTTAAAGACTTGATACAGTTGTCTATGGCCTCGCTTTCGTTAATAAGCATATCTCTGTTAAAAATAGGCTTTGTTTCAATATCTCCAAAGTTTCCTCTGCCGGTGTTGGCAAGGTGCTGTTTGACAAACCATATAACTTTCATTAATGAGCATTGATATTCCATTTCCATATTGTTGGCGTCAATGTCAATGTCTGAATACATACTCTTTATGTTAAGCTGATTAGGATTGCCACTTAACTTTTCATCTTTGGCATCGTAACCCATACCATTTTCAATAACAGCCTTTTTAAAAATATCAATTATGGCTTTGTAATTATCAGCATTTACCTGTATAGATAGTGTTTCAACTCCACCCATAGCTCCGTCAATGGTTCTTACTTTGACAGCACCGTAAGTGGACAAATTCTGTCTAAATTCTCCTAAATTTTCTCCATCATAGTTCTTTAAAACCAAAATGGTGTTTCTAGGGTCTTCTTCCATAGAGTTGAGGAAGTTGCTTTCTAAAATGTTAAGACCGTCTTGTAAACACTTGACCCTTAATATAAGGGGTTCTTCACAATGGTTGTACTTAAAAGCAATAAGAGGTATTCTCTCCCAACCGTAACCTTGTTTGTTTGTACAAAAATATGGTGTAAACCATTTCTTGCCGTCATGTACCATTTTTCCTCTGTCTATGTAAAATCTGCTTATGCCCTTTTTGTCATAGATTTCAATTTTTCGCCTTGTAATTCTTTTCTTGTTTTCATAATTGACTACATCATAAAACCTTATGGCATAGGCTAATACCTTGTGTTCACTGTCTTCCCATATGGGAACTAATTCCCAAGGATTAATACGCTTGAAAGCAAAGTTTCCGTTGCTGTCATATCCGGCAAATAACCAACCTAAACCACAGTTTAAACTGTCCTCACAAACAGCCTTTAAAGTCATATCAAAGTCAGCATTAAATATTTCCTTTAAAGCCTTGTTTAGCTTAGAATTACTGCTGTTTAATGTTATAGGCTTACCTAATAAATAATTGACCTTTTGAATGACTAGCTTTCTGTATTGATTGTCAACTATTCTGTTGTTGGGAACATTGTGTATCTCCGTAGGCTCTCCACCTATGCCAATGGCAGTTCTTTTCTTTAAGAGTACATCATGCTTGCCTGTAAAATATTCGTAACCCTTTATCATATTTCGCCTTTTGATAGAACCTTCAAATTCTTTTATCTGCTCTAAAATGTATTCTTCATTTGTCATAAAACCATTTTTTATTGCTTCGTTAATGAGCTTTGTCTGAAAAAAGGGAAATTGAAAATTAAACATGTTGCTTCCTCCTTTCTGTAACATCTCCTTGCTACATCTTGGATGATATATCAACTACCATGACATTTCGTGACATAATTTTCAAATTTTATAAAAAAATTTAAAAATTACCTAAAAAAAATAAAATAGAAAATAGAAAAGTTTAGGTTAAGCCTTTTTAAAGGCTTATGGGGTCAAGGGGCAAAGCCCATTGTGTGGACAAAGTCCACATAAAAAAAAGAAAAAAACTAAGGATTAGAGCATATTAGCCTTGCTAATATGCAACTTAATCCGTACTTTCTCTAACTCCTTACTCCCTCAACACCTCATTTTTTGCACACAAAAAAAGACCCATCCCCTTAGGAATGAGCCTTTAACTATTTTACCTATTCAATTACCTTGTCCAAATATTCTTCCTCTCCCACAACAATTTCTGCCTTGTCTGATGTGAGATTGACAATACTCTTTACAAAACCATCTACGTTGTTGCTCTCTACTAAAATTATAAATTCCACATTGTCTGTGTAAATTGTGTCCTTTATAATATTCCCAGTATTTAAAGCCTCATACTGTACCTTGCCCGACATATTGTAGTCTGTCTTAACGTGAACAGCCTTGTATAACGTTCTTTCTATAAGTCCGGCAGCAGCCAAACCCTCTTTGGCACTTTGACCGTAAGCCCTTACAAGACCACCTGTGCCAAGTAATGTACCACCAAAATAACGAGTTACAACAATTAGAACATCGTGAATATCTCTGCCTCTTATAACGTCTAAAACAGGCATACCTGCTGTTCCACTAGGTTCTCCGTCATCACTGTATCTCTGTAACTGCTTTTCATTACCTACCTGAAAGGCAAATACATTGTGTCTGGCATCATAGTATTTTTTTCTAAACTTTTCAATTTCTGCCATAGCCTCCTCCTCTGAATGAACAGGAACTACATTGGCAATAAATCTGGACTTTTTTTCTACTACTTCAGCCTGACCTGTGCCTTTTATTGTTACATATTTTTCAAGCATATTTTCTCCTACTAATTCTATCTCATAAACAAGTTGTTCTTAATAATATTCCAAATCAAGTTGTTGTCATAAAGGTATTTACCCAAATATGATGTAGCTATTTTGTCATTTAAAATACTGAAAAAGTCATTAGCTATAAATACATTCATAACTGTAAATATTACCCATACAAAAATTACACCACCGGCAATACCTAAAGCCCCACCGGCAATGGCATTGAAACTGCTTATAATTGGGAGCTTTGATATAAACTTACCAAGCTTCATAATAGTTCTAAGGACAAAAGAAAATATAAAATAGACTATAAGACCAACGCAAATGTTTAAAATAATATTTGCAATATATCGTGAAATATAGTCGGCAACACCATTTTGAACATTCAGTAGACTATGTATAACGGAATTGTTATTGTCCAAAAGCATAGTCTTAATAGGCTGTGGCAAAGCAAGGCTGTTGATAGTATCTATCTGCTGTTGTTGTGTAGAAGATGCTACATTTTGGAGGTTAAGACTTTTCTTAACCAAATTGCTTACCATATCAAAAATAGGTGTAGTTCTCATAAGTGCTGTAATAAAAGGATAAATTATAAAAGAACCACCTACAGAAATCAATTTATAACAGCCTTTTAGGGCAAAAATTATGAAACCTTTCTTTGCCCCACGAGCCATAAAGTATATAATTATAAGTAAAATAATAAGGTCTACAGGATTTTGAATAAATCCCATTAAAAAATCACTCATTATATCTCTCCTAACTTGCTGATGTAGTCTGAGCAGTTGTAGTAGATGCTGTAGTAGTTTCCACTGATGTATCTTCACTATTAGGGTCTAAAGCATCATTATCTTCAACCATATTAGCACCTTTCTTAACACTGAAAAGTTGCATTTTGTTAGCTGTAGCAAGTATAATTCTGTCTGTTGAATCAAAGAACTGCATACTGTTTACAGTCTGTAATGCTCTGTATTCCCAAAGATGCTTACCTCTTACGTCCATAGCATCGAATACCTTGCCCATAGCAACTATTGTACTTTCCATATTAGAATACATAGCTGTAATAGTTTCATCAAATTTAGCAGAACCTATTTCGTTACCTCTCATATTGTACCAATGTACAGTATTTACATTGTCGCTATTGTCAGTAATTGTCTTTGTACTACCATATGCAACTGCAATATATTTATTATCCACTATGTTAAATGCTGAAACATAGTTTGGATATTCAACCTTCCAATTTTCTTTGTAATTTTCTTTGTTTGTAATTCTACCACCAATGCTGTAAAGTTTTGCATCAGTTGACACAATACAGCTGTTGTCCGGCATAAAGTGAACAATAGCAGCCACCTCGTTATCCATTTCAACACCTGAGAAAATAGCATCAGAATTATCTGTAGTCTTAGCATCTTCTGTATTTACAAAGTAGAAGTTTACCTTTGACTTAATCTTTATTCTTGATATATTTATAAAGCTGATACCAATTATTCTACCGTCATCAGAAATATCAATAGACGCTGGAAGTCCGTCTTTTGCTACATAACTTCCCTTAAAAGCAACTTTTCCGTCTGGAGAATAACAAAAAGCTGTATAATCATTTTCACCTGAACTTTGGCACATAACAACACTGTAACCTAAAGGATTAATAGCAAAAGTAGTTATAACACCTTCTGTATTTACTGTATACGCCTTACCTTTAAGGTTGTAGACATTCATAGTCTTAGCACCCTTATCAGCAACAGCTGTATATTCCCCGTCACTTAACATAACAGGTGTTGTCATTGAAAAAGTATCTGTCCATACAGTATTACCCTTTTTGTCAAGTAAAGACATACCGTCCTTAGAACTAAAGAAAATACTGTTATTACAGCTATAGAATTGAGCCTGTGAGCTCATACTGTATTCCTGTGAAAAAGATGCCTGTGACTCACCTATTTTTATATTGCCACTATTTACAGCAACAAATATGCCAGACGCCACAATAACAAGAATAACAACTGCTATGGCAACAGCCTTTATACTTCCTGTAAAACCAGAAAGATAGCTTAATATTCTGTTGTATATACTTTTCTTTTTCTTCTTTGCAGATTTTTCTTTCATTTCCTCCGGCTCATTTTCTGTATCTTCGGTACTTTCAGCCTGTTCCCCCTGTTCTTCTTTTCCTTCTGTTTCCTCTGTATCTTTTATATCCTCTGTATTTTCTGAACTTTCTTCATTCTCGTCTAAAAACTCATCTTGAGTTTTTTCCATTATTCTTTCCAAAAGCTGTTCATTATTTTCAGGTATAGTCGAATTTTTATTATTTTCAGTTGTGTTTTTATTCTCAGCCATAACACCCTCCTGTTTTTACCACATAATAATACTATAAAATAGCCAAAAAATCAATGTTTCTAAGCTCTATTTGGTTAAGTTAATTTATAAAAAAAGCCAATGTCACTCCTACATAGAAATAACATTGGCTTTCAAGAAATATTTTATATTATTTTACAAACTTTTCAGCTATTTTTTCAATTTTGCCTTCTTCATCATTCCAAGAATTAAAGTCCTTGCCACTATTTTCAACAGCCTTACCTAACTCTACAATAAAATCAGGAATATCAGAAGCTAAAATTGTGCCAACTTCGTGACCAAAAACCTCTTTACCCTGTATATCACAACCGTTTACATAGAGTATAAAAGCCGGCTGTGGCTTACCGTCTACAGACTTTACAGCACCTCTAAAGCCTAAAGCACCAATTTGGTGTGTACCACAAGAAGATGGACAACCGGAAATATGAATTTGTGGAAGTGCATTTTCCTTTATATCAGCCTTTTTAACAGCCTCAACACAATCTCTCAAAAGACTTTGAGAGTCTCTAAGACCTACCTGACAAATGCTTGCACCAATACAGCTTACAGATGTTTCAAATACACTTTGTGCTGTATTTTCTTCAGTAATGGCTACAACTTCCTTCGCCTCATCACCGGTAAGGTTGATAATATAAGCACTTTCATCAGGAGATAATCTCAATTCTGCTCCTTCAACACCCTGTATATAGTCATTTAACTTGCAAAATACATTTGAATTAGGCTGACCACCTATTGGGTGCCACATAACAGTGTAAAGACCCTCTTGTTTTTGAGGAATTACTCTGAAGCCTTCTGCTGTAGTGCCATTTCCTTTTTTACTAAATTTCAAAGGCTGTATTTCAATGTTTAAATCCTCTCCAGATGCAAGTACCTCTTGAAGTTTCTCATTATAGGCTTTTACATAGTTTTCAGCACCACCTAAAGCCTCCTGCATATAGCGAGTTCTTGCCTTACCTCTGTTTTCATAATTTCCATAAGTACGGAAAGTCAACCACATAGCCTTAATATAGAACAATATTTTGTCAGGCTCTACATTTTCAGCTACTTTAACACCCATTTTGTAGTTGTTGCCAAGACCACCGGCACTGTATACATCAAATTTACCATTTTCATTGGCTACAAAGCCTAAATCTCTAAATGTTGCATGAGTAAAATTCTTTGGAGAATTTGAAAAACAAACCTTTAATTTTCTAGGCATTTTTTCAGCCTTTATAAAATTCATAAGGTATTCTCCGGCAACCTGTGCGTAAGGCAATACGTTAAAATATTCCCCTTGTTCAACACCTGAAAGAGGTGGACACATTACATTACGAGGGAAATCTCCACCACCACCCATAGTTACAATATTATGAGAAAGTGCCTTTTCCATAACCGGATAGAGAACCTCCGGCTGTAAATCGTGGAGCTGTATTGTCTGACAAGTTGTAAAATGTAAGTGATTGACGTTATATTTTCTTATAGTCTCTGCAACAAAAGCCATTTTTTCCTTTGTAACACGACCTGCTGTCATACGAAGACGGAGCATACTGGCTTTACCACCCTTTTGAGCATAACTGCCGTAAAAACCTGAAAATCCCTTATACTCATTTTTAGGAACTTCTCCCCTGTAAAAAGCATCTGTTTTTTCTTTAAAAGCCGGTAAATCCTGTTTCCAAGATTCTGGATTTATATTCATTACTCTGTCCTCCTAGTTTTATTGTTGTATTCATTATATATAATCCCTGTAAAAGCTGTCAACTGAAAAGGCTTTTGTTGATAATTATTTTTATATACAACGAAAAAGAGTGAAAGCATATACACTTCCACTCTCTTCTCTTTAAGGCGACATCCAGATTTGAACTGGAGATCAAGGAGTTGCAGTCCTCTGCCTTAGCCACTTGGCTATGTCGCCATATTAAATTTTCTCCCTTTTGAAACAGAGATGATGACCCGTAGGAGAATCGAACTCCTGTTTCAGCCGTGAGAGGGCCGCGTCTTAGCCGCTTGACCAACGGGCCGGAACTCCCCGAGTAGGATTCGAACCTACGACCCTCCGGTTAACAGCCGGATGCTC
>OLVT01000107.1_pt1 | contig 93387 bp, 68 predicted proteins | sample 1673241 | NCBI WGS metagenome assembly OLVT01 (sample SAMEA3178936, study PRJEB25190) | human gut metagenome | biome: human gut; feature: human-associated habitat; material: faeces | place: Austria | collected 2013
GATTTGAACCTCCGACCCCACGCTTAGGAGGCGTGTGCTCTATCCAGCTGAGCTATATGGACGTGTCTGATATATGATTATAGCCCGATCAAAGTCGAACTGCAATCCCTTATTTAGTTTTTTTTGAGGTGGCCGTTGTAACGCAACCTTAGGAGGCGAGTGCTCTATCCAGCTGAGCTATATGGACATATATGGTTGTGAAACATTTCGAACACTTCCAAAAGTTTCACAACCATTATTTTACTATATTTATTTTGAAATTACAAGAATTAATTCTAAATTCGAAAACTTAATAGTGCAGCTGACCCTGCAGCCAGATTGTTCCTTTGAAGCGGCGTCCAACTGCCGGTTCACCGAGAAGATCTTTGCTGTTGATGCAGATATCAAACTGTATATCATTGCTCTCTATAGTCATCTGGCAGATTTCTTCACCTGTCAGGATATTCTTAAATTTCATGATATCCAGAATCTCACCAAGAACATTATACTGATCACATTCGATTCCATAAGGCATGAAATAAGAATCCACGATCGTGAGAACATCATCTGTAACAATTCTCTGGGAAATCATGGAGTAAGTATCCATATCCTCCATTGTAAGGCTCTCCATAGCTTCCTCATCACCATTACGCGCTGCTGCGATCAGATTAGTCCTGTTTTTGGAAAGTTCTCTCTCCACCTTTACCGCTTCCTTATCCTTCTGCAGCGGAAACAGGATCTTTCCCTCAGAAGCCAGACCGGAAACCGTCACCGGACGGTCCCCCGGGTCTTTCAGGCCTTTGTATTTCTCCTGCATATATTCTGCCAGATTCTGCAGATAAAAGATCATAGTCACGCCAATACGCAAATCATCACATGCTCCTGCATAAGATTCCTTATCTGTATGACGTTCAACAGTCACTTTTTCCTTGGATGTGATTCCTGTTCCCCTGAAAAATGGGAAATAATATTCCACGTGAAACTCACCGTTCTCATCGTACTGACCACAAACGCTGATTCCACAGTCACAGCCATAATTCTTGGAAAACTGTACAAATACGCCTTCCGGATGATTTTCCACGCAAACCTTTTCATCGTAGCTTGCGATCACATCACGGATGATCTCTTTTATTTCACTTCTTCTGGTAATCTGTGAAAAACCAACGGTCTTTAAATAACTGTGCACAAGAACACCTCCCTGAAAAAGCCTGCGTTTCTCTTACGCGCGTGTCTTTTTCTCAATCTTTGTCATACCGCCCATATATGGCTGCAGAGCTTTTGGAATGTTTACAGATCCATCTGCATTCAGGTTATTCTCCAGGAAAGCAATGAGCATTCTCGGAGGTGCTACTACTGTATTGTTTAATGTATGAGCAAGATATTTCTTGCCATCTTTGCCGTTTACACGGATTTTCAAACGACGTGCCTGTGCATCTCCAAGGTTGGAGCAGCTTCCTACCTCAAAGTATTTCTTCTGACGTGGAGACCATGCCTCAACATCGAGGGATTTTACCTTAAGATCAGCAAGGTCACCGGAGCAGCACTCAAGCGTACGAACCGGAATATCAAGAGAACGGAACAGATCTACTGTATTCTGCCACAGCTTGTCGAACCACATCTTACTCTCCTCTGGCTTGCAGACAACGATCATCTCCTGTTTCTCGAACTGATGGATACGGTAAACACCTCTCTCCTCAAGTCCATGAGCACCTTTCTCTTTACGGAAGCACGGAGAATAGCTTGTAAGTGTCTTCGGAAGCTCTTCCTCCGGAATAATCTGGTCAATGAATTTACCGATCATGGAATGCTCACTTGTTCCGATCAGGTAAAGATCCTCACCTTCGATCTTGTACATCATAGCATCCATCTCCGCAAAGCTCATAACGCCTGTAACAACGTTGCTTCTGATCATGAAAGGCGGTACGCAGTAAGTAAATCCCCGGTTGATCATGAAATCTCTTGCATAGGAAATTACTGCGGAATGAAGGCGTGCGATATCACCCATCAGATAATAGAATCCGTTACCGGCAACACGTCTTGCGCTGTCAAGATCGATTCCATCAAAATTCTCCATGATATCTGTATGATAAGGAACTTCAAAATCCGGAACAACCGGCTCACCAAATTTCTCAATCTCTACGTTCTGGCTGTCGTCTTTACCGATCGGTACAGAAGGATCGATGATGTTCGGGATCACCATCATATCTTTCAGAAGCTCTTCCTCAACCTCTTTCTCTCTCTGAGAAAGTTCCTCAATACGAGTTCCAGATGCAGCAACCTGTTTTTTTACCTCTTCTGCCTCTTCTCTTTTTCCCTGGCCCATAAGAGCACCGATCTGTTTGGAGATCTTGTTTCTCTCAGCACGGAGAGCCTCAACCTCCTGCTTAATCTCTCTGTTTTCTTTATCAAGTTCGAGAACCTTGTCAACCAGCTCCAGTTTGCTGTCCTGGAACTTATTGCGGATATTCTGCTTTACAACCTCCGGATTCTCTCTCACAAACTTAATGTCTAACATGATATTCCTCCTGTATTAAAAATATTCTTACTCTTTGCAGTTTTTTATTCCTTCTCAATCTCACCAAGTCCAAAGTTTACTGCTTTTCTCAAAGCTTCCACTTCTTCCTGACTAAGTACAACATAGGACTCACCTTTTACGATCTCCTTTAAATAAAGGAAACAGTTATCGCGGCTGTGAACCGCATTCAAGATCAGACCCGTATTGTTTTTATCAAGAAGCGCCAGTGCAAAGCTGAGTTTTCCACCTACATCATCAAATGCATCATACTTTTCAACGCCATATTTGCTGAACATTACATTCATATTTTTTTTGATAAAGCTGATGTCATGATCATGATCTTCCTTTGCTTCATACAGCCGGTCGATCTGTGCAAATTTTCTTACAAAAACTTTTTCCAGTGACTGTGCATCTCCGCCTCTCATAAACATCTTGTACTTCCGTTCCAAACGGCTGAGACGCATATTGCTACTCACCACATTGATCAGAAGAATGATGGTAAGGATCAGCAAAACAATGATCACAATCCCGGAATCAATTCCCATGCTTTCAAAAATCCCGCTCATTCTGCCTCCTATCTGATAGATTCGAACAGATCAATGATTCTCTCCAGTTCATCTCTGGAATAATATTCAATTTCAATTTTACCTTTGTTGTTTTTCTTTCGCTGAATGGATACCTTTGTTCCCATGATACCTTTCATTTTTTCTTCCAGGCTCTCATAAATGGCATCTTCTGCTGTGTTTCTCTCTGTTTTTACTTTTTTCGCAGGAGAAACCAGATTCTTTACAAGTTTTTCCGTCTCACGAACACTGAGTTTTTCATCAAAAACCTTCATGGCTGTTGTTTCCTGAAGAGCTTCATCAGAAATTCCCAGAAGTGCTCTCGCATGACCAGCTGAGATCATATCTGCAATTACCATTTCCTGAACTTTTGAAGAAAGCTTCAGAAGACGCATGGAATTAGTTACTGCAGTTCTGCTTTTGGCAACTCTGTCTGCGATTTCATCCTGTTTCAGGTGAAACTCTTCCATCAGACGTTTGTATGCCATTGCTTCCTCTATAGGATTCAGGTCTTCCCGCTGAATGTTCTCGATCAGGGAAATTTCTACGATTTCCTGGTCTGTAAACTCTTTTACAACAACAGGAACTTCCTTGAGCCCTGCCATCTTGGCAGCTCTCCAGCGGCGTTCGCCTGCAATGATCTCAAAATAATCCTTCTTATCGGATACCAACAACGGCTGAAGAACACCGTACTGTTTAATGGATTCCGAAAGTTCCAGCAGCGCATCCTCATCAAAATGTCTTCTGGGCTGATTCAGATTTGGTTCTACGCTGGAAATTTTCACAAGTCGTTCTGCGGCCGGACTATCTTTTTCAGTTGGTTTGTCTTTTTTTACAACTGCAGATCTTGTCTTTTTTGCAGGTTCCTTTGACGGACCGCCTGCTTTGTTCGGGATCAGTGCGTCAAGACCCTTTCCAAGGCCTCCTGTTCTTCTTCCAGCCATCACTCGTCCTCCCTGCCTATAACTTCTTCTGCCAGGAGGCGATAACTCTCTGCTCCTGTAGATCGTGAATCGTACAGATTGATCGGTTTTCCATAGCTTGGTGCCTCTGCAAGTCGTACATTTCTCGGTATGATCGTTTTGTATATATTCTGGTCCAGGTTTTCTTTTACATTTTCTACAACCTGAAGTGACAGATTTGTTCTGGCATCATACATAGTAAAGACCACGCCTTCGATCTTCAACCTCTTATTCAATCGGTCTCTTACCAGTTCGATGGTATGTATCAACTGTGATAAACCTTCCAATGCATAATACTCACACTGAATCGGCACCAGAACGGAGGTTGCGGCTGTCAAAGCATTAATTGTAAGCATACTCAGTGACGGCGGACAATCCATGATTATGTAATCATATTTCCGGCGAAGTTTATCCGTGATCTTTTTCAGAATAAATTCTTTATCCTCAAGATCAACCAGTTCAATTTCTGCACCGGAAAGATTCATATTCGATGGTATCAGGTCAACATTATCTACAACGTTCTTTATAATGGTATCCTTGGTCTCTGCTTCTCCAAGCAGCAGCTCATAAAGGGTGTTTTCTACTGCATTCTTGTCTGCGCCAAGTCCACTGGTCGTATTTCCCTGCGGATCAATGTCGATGGCAAGAACCTTTTTCCCTTTTTCAGCAAGGCAGGCCGATAGATTGATGGCTGTCGTTGATTTTCCAACCCCGCCTTTCTGATTGGCAACTGCAATGATTCGTCCCATTGTACCCCTCCTTTTTATTTTTTTAAGGGATTTTTACTCATTGGATATCATTATAACACTTTTATTTTTAAACTGCCACATAATGTTTCACGTGAAACAATAGAAAATAGGTTTTGAATTATTTTATTTATTGTGTAGTATACCCAAACTCATTCCAGACTAAACAGAAGTTTGACAGTAACAGTACGTCGATTATAAAGTCCATCAACTCCGCATAAACTTCCAGTTTTATTTGCTGTCAATCAGACTATATATTTTACGCCATTACGCCATAAAAACGTACCGAGAAATGAAGTTCCCATTTATAGATATTTTGCTGAAATTGTTCTGATTTATCGTAATCTCGAAAATAATTCGATTTTCTCGGTATAGATATATTATCTTTTATGGAACCTTGCATACTGCTACATAGACCTCAAAATCCCTTGCTTTTACAGCATTTATAGCATTTTCGAATTTTATCTGAACACTAAAAACATTACTATTATTATCAAGCGAACAAAAGTATCTGTAAACGCATTCGCAGTTCTACACTGAATAACTGCTTCGCGATTTACCAAAAGAACTACAAGCTACTCTTCCCTGATAAGAAGCAGTTCTTCAACCACTGCTTATCGTTTCTTGCAATTGAAGCCAAAAACAGGGGGGAACTCCTGATTCGAGTCATACAAACAAAAGTATCCGCAGTTGCTACGCAGCTTTACACCGAATAACTGCTCCGCAGTTTATCAAAACTTGCTTGTATTCTTCCTGGTACTCTTCCTGATACAAGCAAGTCCCCAACCACTGCTTATTGTAATTCACAATTGAAGCAGGTGAATTACTTGATTCAATTAAAATCTACATTAAACCTACCATAAATCACATAAGCACGAACTACAGCTGTTTTTTATTTCTGCAATTGTCAAAGATGGGGTTATAACTCTTTATTCTTAATCTGTCTTCGGATGTTTCACGTGAAACATCCGAAGATAGATTATCAAACCAATATTCATAATTGAAGCAAGTGACTTCCTCGATCCGGTTAAAAATGCCATCAACGAAATCGATCCAGGACACGGTTTGACTTGTAACTGCAAGGGTACTGAACAGTTACGAACACATTATAAAATCAATGAGAAATATCAAAAAAATACTCCGATATATTCTCTCTGGCATTATCTGTATCACGAAAGCATGTAAAAAATACAAGAAACTCCCTCCACAAAATAATGTGGCTGTTATCTTTATATTCTCCAAAAGCATCTATATATAGTAAATGGAAACTTCTTTTCCCGGAGTGTTTTTATAGTGTGAAATACATGTATCTCTTGTAAAAAAAATATAATATTATGAAACTGGAATTTTCGATTTTTGTTTATTTTATTATGTTTACGAAAGATTTGCGTATTTATTTCATTTTTCTTCCAATCCTGTTATATATTCGTTATGTACATGTTAACTAAAGACTTTTTCAAGCATAGTTTCATTTTGTAATATCCAATATAAAATGTATCTGAATAAGGTTCCGGCATAGAACTGGCATAAAATAAATTTCACTTAATAGGCTTTTTCTTCTAAATCAAGCCGTAAAACACTTCCCTGTCTTCCCTTTATCCCAGTCATGAGGACAAAAATTTTTGCATTCGATCATAGTTTTACACAAAATAGCTGTTTTACAGTTTATCAGGAAGAGTACAAGTATTTTCCCACCCACAGTTTATTGTTTTTTTGTAATCGAAGCAGCTGCTTTCTTTTATTCAATCAATCAAAATTTTACATGTTTAAAGTAGGAACGGCTCTATATTTTATCTTTTTGTTACATGTGTGCAGGTGCACATTTGCATTTTAAGGCTTTTTTATATGTGTATACGTGTAAAGTACGTTTTATCGTACTTTTTTATTTAAAGTACTATAATTTGTACTTTAATGCTTTTTTATTCGTAAATATCCTATTATTTCTCTTTATTTTCCAGTATTTTCTTTTATAAAGTCCTTTTTATCGTACTTAACGTTTGTGTTATTATCATTATCATAGTGTTCTCTTCGCAGAAATAATCTCTTATTTCTCTTTATTTCATCCTTACTCTTATATCGTTTTTCTATAAAATCCCCCATATTTTCCGCCTTACCCTCCATTTTTTCATATAAATACACATTTTTACTACATTCACTTAACTTGTTAATTCCCCATCCAGTTCACAAAAGCATCTGACCGAAATCATGGAGAATACTGATGACAGTATCTGGAAACTCACCTTCAAGTGCGCAAACATATCTATCCAATTTGGGATCAAACGAATAAAAATACCCGTATTCGCTACGCAGTTCTACGCCCAATAGCTACTTTACAATTTATCAGGACCTGCTTACAATGTATCCATAACAATGGCCACATGAATTAGTGCAGTACCTTGTTTTCAGACATGCCCACTATTCCTTTCCCTGTTAAACGCCGTTGCATTCTTCCTAATACACGCCATCCACTGCTTATTACTTTTTACTTTTTCGTAATTGAAGCATGAGACTTACTGTTAACTGGTAATATTATTCTCCGAGTTTTTTTGTGAGCAAAGACCACTGAAAGCCCTGGACATACCATGCAAATTTATGTGATTAGCATAATTTCTGTGCATCGCGAAGTGTATTACCAAGAACGAAGTGATCAGTAATCAGGAAACTTTTTGATTTAATTCAAGCAGATAAAAGCATCCGCTTCACTACTTGCTCATAACCGAATAAGTGCTTCGCAGTTTATCAGAAGGAGCCTGCACTTCTCCTGATGCAAGCAAGTTCCCCTGATTATTGCTTTTCGAAATCGAACCAGGGGACTTATTTGATTCAGTTAAAAACGCTTCTTCTCTTGCCTCATTTTCCCCTGAAATGCTATAATCCATAAAGAAAGCATTCGCAAACTCCTTGCAGTTTGCGGCTAATACATTATTTCGTAAATAACTATACCAATCACGTGGGATGTGGATTCGAGTGTGCAGGTATAAAAATGCAGGCGTAGCTGGCTATGCTGAGGCTTTTAGATCTGTGCAGTCGGATTCACCAACAAGTAATTGGTATAGTTATTTCGAAAACAATGTACTAGTACAGCGAAAATTAAGTTTCTGCTATATTGACGTAGGATGATTTTCTCATATGCAAGGCGAAGGAATGAGGCGTAGCGGTGGCTACGGCGATTGACGACAACGCAGCATATGAAAAATCAGACAAGTCAATATGGCGGTTACTTAATATTCGCTGTACTAGTCATTTATCATCTGATCGAAAGGAATATTTTATACATGAACACCACAAATAATCGCAACGATTTCTATAAAGAACAATTAGGCAAGACTTTAAATGGCAATGAAAAGATCGAAACTGCCATTGCAGCACTCCAAAAAGAAGCAACCGAAGAAATGCTTGCTCATACTCTCACCGTGATCCGTCACAGAATGCAGGAGCAGGCACAGCTGATCATTGCTGTAGAACCTCCAAAAGGTGATGGAAAAATTTCTCTTCATGCGATCAAAACCAACGACGGAAAGCAATGGTGGGCTGCATTTACCAGCTTTGACGAAGAGTTAAAAGGCAGTGATAAGATCATGTCCACATTTACCGCAGATATTGATAAAATTTTTGCTTCTGCATTGCAAGAGCCGTCTGTTGAGGGAGTAATTCTCAATCCATGGAACCGCACACTGATGCTGAACAAAACCCTTATCAACATCATCCTCGGCAATCCTGTATAGCATCAGCTCTGTCGGATAACAAGTCCAATGTTTCACGTGAAACACTTGGTATTTTACTGAAGTATAAAAGCATTCCAGCGGATAACAGCATCCGCTTCGCTACTTGCTCATAACCAAATAACTGCTTCGCAGTTTATCAGAAGGAGTTTTTCCTTCTCCTGATGCAAGTAAGTCCCCACCCTCTGCTTATTGCTCTTCGCAATTAAAGCAGGGGACTTACTTGATTCGGTTCCAAATCTGATTTCTATGTATCATGAAGCATATTGGCGATGCTACTGTTCACTGATAATATTCCGTAAGTTTTTTTATAAACGAAGGTCGCAGAAAGCCCGAGACCATACCTCACCAATTTATGCGATCAGCATAAATTCTTTGCATTGCGAAGCGCGTTACTGAAAGCAGAACGAACAGCAACTTAGCGATCATCGCCAAGAACAGAATGGACAGTAGCGTCAGCATACAATAACAAGGTTAGGGTTCCCACAAAAGCATTGTAAATTTTTCGTTCCTGTCGTATAATAAAGCAAAGAAATATTCAGAAAAAATCAGATCAGATACCTGAATTACGTTACATCTGTCCTGATTATTTTTACGAATTCCAGGAGGCTTTTTAATGAAGAAAAATGGACACAGACTACTTACTCTTGCAGCTTTAGTCGGAACTGCCGCAGGTGTTATTCATATTGCTAACCGTTTCATAGATGCCACATCTCAGCTTAAAGATATGCTGGAACAGCCACACAGCAAAACCTATGACTGGCGTTTTGGAAAGATTTTTTATACAAAACAGGGACATGGCACCCCTATTCTTCTTATTCATGATATCATGCCAGGCGCTTCCGGTTATGAATGGAATGCCATAGAGAAGCAGCTCGCAACCGAACATACAGTTTACACCATTGATCTTCTTGGATGTGGACGTTCCGAAAAACCGGATATTACTTATACCAATTTTGTATTTGCTCAGTTACTCTGTGATTTTGCCAAGAATGTGATTCGTGAGGAAACCGATGTTATTGCCAGTGGTTTCTCAGGTTCTTTTGCGATCATGGCTTACCGTAACAATTCCGACCATTTCCGCAAGATCATGCTGGTCAATCCACCAAGCTTCAGTTCCCTGAAGCAGGCACCTTGCAAAGACAACAAGCTCTTTAAGTATTTTATCGAGCTTCCGATTTTCGGAACTCTGATCTATCATATGGTAGCTTCCCGCGAATCCATCAGCAGTCTGTTTATGGAAAAGCTGTTCTACAATCCCTTCCATGTAACAGATACACTGGTAGACACTTATTATGAATCCGCTCACAAGGGCGGTTCCAACGCTAAATATCTGTATTCCAGCTACATTGGCAAATACCTGAATATCAGCATTAATAATGCCGTAGAATCTTCCGATGCATGCATCTATATTATTTCCGGAGAAAAAGAAGCTTCCGCCTCTCTTATCGCAGAGGAATATCAGAAGCTGAATTCTTCCATTGAAACCGCTGTGATCCCGGAAACCAGACATCTTCCTCATCTGGAAGATCCGGAACATTTCCTGGAACAGGTAGCTATTTTCCTGTAAAAACAACTTATGATCCGGCATCAAAATTTATCTATAGTAATTTTGGAAATCAACGTATCAAAAGAACATTGTTCATGTTCGGAGCCGTTGAGCTTCATACAGTAATTTGTGGAAATGCTATAAACCAACAAAAAGCCAATAAAAAAAGAGTACTGTTTCACGTGAAACATGAGTTTTTCCTCAAACAAACGTGAAACAATACTCTTTATTTTTTACCAGACTCACAGCATGCATCCGGACATTTCTCTTATCTAAGTGCCTGCTCCAGATACATGTGTGTTGTATTATCGATCAGCTTATGTGTCAGCTCTGCCATATGCTGTGTACTCTCCTGATTCTCAGAAGACAGCCATGTCTTGATCATTCCCACGCATCCATTCAGACAAAACGCATACGCATACTCAATATCACGGTTGTCTTTCGGCAGACGAATTGACAAGCGATGCAGCACTGTATCTGCGATCAGTTTTTCTATACGATTCACAAAAGCCATATCTCCATTCTTTCCAAGAAGTGCGATACAAATATCCTTATTATGATCCAGGATCGTAAATATCTGCTCAATAAAAGGATACGAGCTCTCCTTATTATTAAGAGGATCCAGAGGATAGTCTGCCACCAGATGCGTGATTTCCTCCATCAATTCAGCCTCAATGGATTCCAGCATCTGATAGATATCTGTATAGTGAAGATAAAATGTGGAGCGGTTGATATCAACTTCTTCCACCAGTTCCTTTACCGTAATCTCCTTAATGCTCTTCTTCTGCATAAGACGGGCAAGCCCCGCTCGCAACTGTGCCTTGGTCTTACGTACTCTTCTGTCAACTTTTTCCGCCATCTTAATTCCCCCTGCAATTCAAAAAAGCAAGCACGTTTCCTTCGCCTCAATCACTTATTACTTACGATACTCTGCAACTGTCATACAATGCATAATGCATCCTTCAAACGAATAAAAGCATTCGCTTTCTCTACGCCGATCTGCATGATACCAGATATCTGCTGTTGTTAAGAATTGACAAGATTAAAATTGTTAACGACGCCGACCTACACGATACCAGATATCTGCTGCATATTTGTGTTGAAACATAGGAATCCTGTCTGCATTTAATATTACCAACTGCACATAAATTCAAAGGAAATAACGTACTTTTTGTCTATTATGCAGTTTTTTATTTGTAATAGACACTTCCATTATTTCCGTCTATTAATATACATTCAGTAAAGATTTAATGGTTGTATCTGTGGTATGTGTTTAGTATAATACATCACGTAAAGAAAATCAACACTTTGTTTGATAATGGAATATAAAGCTATTAATAGATTTTAATATGATTAATAGATCTCGTCGCCATTACTGGAATAAAGTTTGATTAATCAACTATGTTTGATAATACAATTTAATAAGAAAGGGATAGGTAATATGATCAAAAACGAATGGAAAAGCTTACTTCGTAACAAGCTCATGCTTATCGTCGTAATCGCCATTATCGTAATCCCGATCATCTATGCAGGTCTGTTTCTGAAATCCATGTGGGATCCTTACGGAAACGTAGACAGCCTGCCAGTGGCCGTGGTAAACGAAGACAAACCTGTCGAGTATAATGGCAAGACCTTAAGCATAGGTAAGGACATGACGGATGAGCTGAAAGACAACGACTCAATGGCATTTAACATTGTAGACAGCAAGACAGCAGAGGACGGTCTGGCCAATGGAACCTATTACATGGTTATCAAAATCCCGGAAAATTTCTCCGCAAACGCAGCCACTGTAATGGACGACGATCCAAAGCAAATGGAGCTATCCTATGAGACAAACCCTGGAACCAACTATATCGCCTCCAAGCTCAGTGAAACAGCAATGCTGAAGCTTCGTGATAACATTGCTTCCAAGGTTACGGAAACCTATACAGAAACCGTTTTTGATTCTATCTCAGAAGCAGGTGACGGAATGCAGGAAGCTGCAGACGGATCCGGAAAGATCGAAGACGGACTGAATACAGCAGCTGATGGTAACAAAACAATTACCAAAAACCTTAAGAAGCTTTCCACCAGTACTCTTACTTTCGTAAGCGGTGCTGACAGTCTCACCGAAGGTCTTAAGACCTACACCGATGGTGTTGCAAAGGTTAACGATGGTGCAAAGAGCCTGGACGATGGTGCAGATCAGCTGAACAGCGGCGTTGCAACTCTCACAGAAAAGGTTCCTGAGCTGACAACCGGTGTGGATACTCTGGATAAAGGTGTTCAGCAGTACACCGCTGGTGTGGATGAGCTTAATAAAAATTCTGATGCACTGAAATCCGGTGCAAGCAGCCTGGAATCCGGTGCAAACCAGCTGAACAGCGGCGTTGCAGCTCTGACAGAAAAGGTTCCGGAGCTGACAACCGGTGTAGATACTCTGGATGAAGGTGTTCAGCAGTACACCGCTGGTGTGGATGAGCTTAATAAAAATTCTGATACACTGAAATCCGGCGCAAGCAGCCTGGAATCCGGTGCAAATGCATTAAGTGCAGGTATTGATACTCTTTCCGACGGAGCAACACAGTATGTAGCTGGTGCTGACACTCTTGCAGATGGAACTACCACCTATGTGGCTGGTGCTGGCAAACTCGCAGCCGGTGCCAAAGAGCTTGCAAAACTTGAAGACGGACTCACAACAGTTTCCAATGGTATCTCTCAGCTGAATACCGGTGTTACCAAAGGAACCGATGACTCACAGTCACTGATATCCGGAACACAGCAGCTGGAAAACGGACTGAAATCCCTAAACGATAAGGTTTCTGCTCTGAAAGAGGGAACAACACAGGAATCCATCAACAAGCTTGCAGCCGGCCTTACTTCCGCAAAGGATGGTATGGACACAGCCGCAGCTGGTATGAACAGTGCTGCAGCTGGTATGAACAATGCCGCAGACGGAATCAACAACGCAGCCGGATATATCACTCAGGCCGCAGGCATCACAAGGCAGACCAGCAGCAGTATCACAGACAGTCTGATCCCTGCTCTCCAGAATGCAGGCACACAGTTCTCACAGGTAGGTGATCAGGTCAGCAGCATCCTTACAGGATACGGACAGCAGACAACGGAAGCACTTACTGATGCAAATACCAAGATCGGTACTGCCGGACAGACAATGACCGATTTAGCAGCACAGCTTCAGGCGATTCAGGCAACCGCTTCTGAGGACGGAACCATTTCCGCAGCAGCTCTGAATGATGTGATCAACGCTTTAAACAGCGTAGCCGGTGGAATGACTGGCGTGGACGGTTCTTACATGAGCAGCTATTCTGATCAGGTTTCACAGCTTGCAGCTGGTGTATCCGGTCAGCTCTCTTCTACTCAGGAAAATCTGAATACTGTTGCTTCCAAGCTTAACGAAGCAGCTTCCGGACTGACTCAGATCTCCGGAGGACTGACTCAGGGTGCCGGCACACTTTCTGAGGGTGCAACAACCATGACAGATGGTGCAAACCAGATGAGTGCAGGTGCAACAACCATGAGCGCAGGTGCAGAGCAGTTATCTGCAGCTACAAGTCAGCTTCCTACAGATCTGATCGCTCAGCTTTCTGCAGGTGTTACCCAGCTGTATCAGGGTGCACAGGCTGTAAACGCAGGAACCAAGAACGTTTCCGCAGGACTTCAGTCTCTGGAAGACGGCACAGTCGAAGCCTTCCCGGCTGCAGCAGCAGGAATCAAAGCTCTGAACGATGGATTTGACCAACTGACATCTTATGATAAGCAGCTCAACGACGGTGCAAAGAATCTGAAAACAGCCGGCAAACAGATCACTGGCGCACTTCCGGATATCAAATCCGGTGCAGGTCAGCTGGCAGATGGTTCTAAGGCACTGACAGATGGAATCACAACTTACACCGATGGTATTGCTAAGCTTTCCGAAAACAGTGCTGCTCTTACAGACGGCACCAAGAAACTGGCAACAGGAGCCAATGCTCTTTCCAGCGGTGCTACTACTCTTGCAGATGGAACAAAAGCATTAGCCGATGGTTCCGGAACACTGACAACCGGAATCACAACCTACACCGATGGTGTTGCTAAGCTTTCCGAAAACAGCTCCGCTCTTACAGACGGTACCAAAAAGCTCTCAACAGGAGCCAAAACCCTTTCCAGCGGTGCTACTACTCTTGCAAACGGTACTAAGACATTAGCAAACGGTACCTCAACGCTTCTCAGCGGTACCGAGAAGCTTGTAAGCAACAACAGCACACTTAACAATGGTGCAAAACAGCTTGCAGATGGCGCTGCCCAGATCCAGAGCGGTTCCTCTCAGTTGTATGATGGATCCAAGAAGCTTGGAAGCGGTATGAAAGAACTGAAAGACGGTTCCAAGACACTGACCACAAGCCTCAGCGATGGAGCTACCACTGTAAAAGACAATTCAGCAAGTAATGAAACGATCAAAATGTTCGCAACTCCTGTTGTGAACGATGAAACAAAACTTACCGATGTCCCGAATAACGGACACGCAATGGCACCTTACATGATGTCTGTAGGCCTCTGGGTCGGCGCACTGGCATTCTGCCTGATGTATCCTCTGGCTCAGTATAAAGGCAAACTGAAATCCGGTTTCGCATGGTGGGCAAGCAAAGCTTCCGTCCTTTATCCGGTAGCGATCCTTCAGGGAATCTGCCTGATCCTGCTGTTACGTGCATTTAACGGATTCACACCTGCAGAGATGGGCAAAACCGTACTCTTCGCCTGCCTGACATCAATGACCTTTACCTCTATCATGTACTTCTTCAACATTACTCTTGGTAAAGTAGGAAGCTTCCTGATGCTGGTATTCATGGTCGTTCAGCTTGCAGGATCTGCCGGAACTTATCCGGTTGAGGTTTCACCTTCATTCGTTGCAAAGATCCATGCATACGTTCCGTTTACTTATACGGTCGATGCATTCCGTGCAACGATCAGCGGTGGCCGGAGCATTACCACTTCCATTATTGTAATGGTTGCACTGTTAGTGATCTTCACGATCCTGACGATCCTTCAGTTCAATCACATGACCAAGAGAAAGAAAGCAGAAAAAGTTGTTCTCTTCGACTGGCTGGAAGAAAGAGGTCTTGCATAATACTTAGTTACTGACAGAAGCTCCCCCGAACCTTCTGTTAGATATAGAAAAATTAAAACTGTACAGTTGCTCAGATGAGCTTCTGTACAGTTTTTTTATGTTGTCTCCACCAATTCTCCACGCTACAATTATAGCAGCTACAGAAAATCAAGCGGATAAAAGCATCCTCATTTGGTTAGATCTGATCAGGCAAATCCCTGCACAGTTACGCAAAGCAAGCTGCGACAATTACAGAGACTTATCTGCAACATAAAATCTACGCATACATAAGAGACTTACATGCAACAAAAAATTCACGCATACACAAGAGACTTACATGCAACAAAAAATTCACGCATACACAAGAGACTTACATGCAACAAAAAAATTCACGCATACATAAGAGACTTACCTGCAGCCAAAAATTCACGCATACATAAGGAGGAAATCTATGAAAAAGAGAACAACCCAACTGCTATCTCTTATGATCTCCGCTGCCATGATCGCCAGTACACCGTGCCTGACCTATGCAGCAGATTTCAGTTCAGAAACACTCCTGTCGATTCAGAAGAAGCGGCAATATGACTTCTCAGATCTACTCACAAACCGGAGCTCTTTCTGACTGCAAGCCTGCGATTTTCAATGGAAAAGCAACCTGGTATGTTACCGATGGCTTTAAACTTACTTTTTATCAGATTAACTCCGATGGAAGTTTTTCTTCCGAAATCGGTCACATGAACACCTGGAAAGCTATCGGCAATACAAAAAATACAACCTACACCGATAAAAAGCCAGGCACCGCAACCAAATACCGTATCCGTGCATACCGCATCACAAACGGTAAAAAAATATACGGACCTTATTCATCTGTAAGGACCGTAAAATAATAGCAACATAAAAACACCCCGGAAAATCCTAATCTATGTGGTGTCTCCGAATATCTGATCATCAAGCGGATATTCGGAGATCACCTTATTATTTACGGATCTCCGAGGTGTTTTTATTTATTTTCTTAATATTTTATTTTTCCGCCTCAGCTGTTGGTGTTGCTGTGGCTTCTGTCTCTGTTTCACCGTTTACCATGGTTTCATATGCATTGAACATTTCTTTTACTGTCATTTTGTTTACAAGAAATACCTTGTCTCCAACGACAGCTGCATAATAGTTTGTGTCATATGTGTAGAAGGTAACGGTTGTCTGGTTCTTGTCAGAGTCTGTGAATACAGCGGTCATCTCCGGATCTGCAGCCGGTGTATAAGCGTCTGTCAGTCTCTTCTGTCCTGCCATGTTTATCAGCTTGTTGTAGAAGGTGGTAAAGGTTGTACTTTCTATTTCCCTACCATCCAGCTGATAGGTTGTTGTTTCTTTTTCGTTTCCGTCATCATCTGTGGATGTTTCACGTGAAACATTTACAGTACTTGTTGTTTCACCGTAAGTAACCTGGAGCTGATCCAGATTTTTTACAGACAGATAATTGACGATCAGTGACCAGAGATCTGACGGCGTCTTGTCAATAACTGCACTCAGTGTATCCGTTGACATTGTATAGATCTGTTTGTTATCTACCGTTACATATCTGCTGCCATCTCCTGCCTCATCGCCAACGTAAATGACAAGCTGTTTATCCACTGTGGTTGTCTTGCTGTCTGCATCTTCTGAGTTGCTGTCCGTGTCAGCGCTGTCGCCGCTCTCAGAATCGCTCTCAGAGGCCGTAGAATCGTTTTCTCCGGATTTTGTACTGTCTGTGCTGTCATCCTTCACCTCTTCCTGATAATCCACTGTAATCGTCGCATAGGGCTTATCAAGGCCATACTTGGAAAGATCCTCTGCATTGTAGTTTACAAACTGGTCAAATGCAAAGCTTCCAAGTCCGGAGGTTACGTTTCCTGCTGCCGTTGTATCGGCAGACTCTTTATCGCTGCTTCCGTCACCGGAAACAGCCCATGTAGCTCCGTCGGAATTTTCTTCCAGGACATAGGAATCTTTATTCTCACTGACCTGGACCTTTTTCACTGTAGAAGAATCAATTGTTGGGAAATCTTCTCCCTGTGCATAATCGTAAAGGGAATCCATAAACGGAGACACTGTGTCCGCTGCCACTACATATACCGTGCTGTCATCATCATCCTTGGAAATGTAATACTGATTCGTAGACGTATTCTCATCTCCGATGTTGAGCTTCGTTGTCCCATCAGCGGTATCAACGGTTACTGTGTTAGATGGAGAATCCAGTCCGTATTCCGTAAGATCCTCCACATCCTCCAGGACTCTGTCCGCTTCCACCGTTTCGATGGCGGAAGCTGCGGAATCCAGAGTTGTCTGATTTACAGGAAAAGCAGTCTCATCCTTTTTCACCCAGGAATCATCTTTTTTCTCAAAGGTCACTTCCTTCTTGTCTACGATAAATTCCAGGGATTTAATGTCATCCGTTTTCACGGAAAACACTTCTGTTTTGCTTTCCTCTTCGCTGCTGCTCTTTGTCTTTTCTTCTTTGGATACGTAGGTGTTCAGTCCCATATAAACGCCGCCGAGAACTGCCAGAACAACAACTGCTGAAACAAGTTTGGTTGATTTTTTCATTATGCTTTTCTCCTCTTAAGCCAGATCAGGAATCCTGCAACAAGGAACACTCCCGGGATCAGACCAATGGTACAGATCTTCCAGAAGGCTGCATCATAATCGGTTACTGTCAGGCTTGTGGACTCAAGGCTCTTGGATGGAATAGAAACGGAATTACTGTCGTCTGTGCTGGTCATCCAGTTTAAGGACTCCAGAAGGAGCTTTTCATTTCCGCCGGATACCATCTGGTTTATCTGGCTCTCCATCAGATTTGCTGTGGAGTAGTAAACGATCTGTGTTTCCTTATCATCATCCAGTTTCTCAGTGATGGCAACACCAAGATCAAACGGTCCGTCTACATCTCCGTCTTCCTTTTCGATATTGCTGCTCTGCATATTTGTTTTGGAGTAAGCCTTGTCAGAGGTTGTCAGGATACTGTCGATGGTTACGGTATCTCTTACATCATCTGTTTTCTGAATGCCCTGCGCATACGGTGCCAGTACATAGGAGCCTGCAGAAGCTGCCTCAGAGCTTGCATCTGTGCTGTTGACTGTTGGTACAAGATAATATGGCATCTGCATTCCATAATGCTGATTATCACCCTCAAATACGATTCCCTCTGCACACTTTACACCATAGTTTTCAAGAACCGCATCAAAGTTCGGCAGATCATCCTGTGTATAATCCGAGAAGATCATGGCTTTTCCGCCTGCCTCCAGATAATTCAGGATCTCTGTTTTTTCTTCCTCGGAAATATCACTGGTCGGAGATACGATCATCAGGCAGTCTGCATCATCCGGAACCTTTCCCTCTGTGAGAAGGTTCAGCTCCTTGATATCAATGTTTGCTTTCTGGATATCTTCTTTAAAGCTGGAATCCAGATCTTTTTCTCCGTGTCCGGATAAGGTGTACATGATCGGAAGATCCTCGGATGTCACATAGCCGATCGCACTTGTGATCTGTCCTTCTCCATCAAATCCGGTAGTAGTCTGCTGCCAGGTATTATAGTCTACTGAAGAGGAATACATATCGTTGTAATTGATAACCTTGTTTCTGTCGCCGCAGACTACGATCAGGCTGTTTGACGCAAGATCATCGGTTGTATATTCCGATGCAAATTTCGGATTTACAACAGGGTCTTTCACCTCAACTTTAATATGCTTGGACTCATCTTTATAACGTGAAAGCAGATTGGAGATCGTGTCATCCTCAGAACCGCTTGCCGCGATCTGATAAATGGTAACATCCTTATCCAGTGCCTTCAGTACCTTCTTTGTTTCATCACCGATGGTGTAAAGCTTGGATGAGCTTACATCCAGCTGTGAATATTTGGATGGGATCGCCCCGACGATCATATTGATCACAACCACGATCACGATAAAGACAGCTGCCATAGCCATGCTGTAGGAACCATTTTTGATATGTTTTTTGCTGATGGTGCCTACCAGCTTTTTCGGATCCGGTTTATGTTTCTTTTTGCCGGAGTCCTGTGCGGTCTCCGGTACGGCTGCCTCGCCTTTATTTTTCTTAAATTTCTCACTGAATTTCATTTCCATTCACCCCCTAGTTCCAGCGTCTCTTCTGAATGGACTGCATGGTAAGGAACAGGCAGATCGCAATAACAGAAATAAAATAAACGATTCCTGTCACGTCAAACACGCCTTTTGTAAAATTATCATAATGTCCGCTCAGGTTAAATACGTTCAGTACCTTCTGGATACCACCCTGGAAAATACTGGATTTTACAACGTATACGATCACAAGGGCAATCTCTCCCACAGCTCCGATCACTACAGAGATCAGGACATTTTTGATCATGGTATAAATGATGATCGCGATCGCCACGATCAGAAGTCCGAATGCCACTGCAGTTGACATGGAGGTCTGTGAAAAGAATGAGGAAATTCCGTTCATCATATAGAAGGCGAACAGGAATACAAACGTAAGTACTGCTGCAATTACCTGGCTTTCTGTAAGCGCTGACATAAATACACCGATCGCCAGATTCGCGCATCCCAGAAGGAAAAATCCCAGGATTCCGGTGTATGCGGAAGCATAGGAAATCGTTCCGAACTTACTCATGATCAGAGGATAAACGCACATGATCACGACCGGAATGGCAAACACAGCTACCAGTGCAAGATATTTTCCAAATACGATATCCCATACAGATACCGGTGCGGTCAGAAGAAGCTGATCCGTTTTCTGCTTGCGCTCTTCTGCAAGTACGCGCATGGAAAGGATCGGCACACCGATCAGGAACACAAAGGTCAGTGCACTTAAGGTAGTTTCAAATTTTGAATAGCCGCCTGAAAGCTGATATGCGGAAAAATAAATTCCGGTCAGCACCAGGACAAAAAATATGAAGAGATATCCAACCATGGAGGTCAGATAGCTTTTCAGTTCTCTTTTAAAAATCGCTGTCATGACTGATCCCCCTCTTTCTCATCAGAAGCCTTCTCTGGTTCCCCGTTTTTTTCTTCCTGAGTTTTTTCTTCTTCCGATGATCTGTCTTCTACCGGTTTCCACTGTGAGCTTTCCGGTTTTCCGGCGGATTTTTTCTCTCCTTCGGTAAGCTCAAGGAATACATCCTCAAGTGAAACTCTCTTAACCTGCATCTCGTAGATTGGACAGTTCGCTTTTGCCATAGCGTAGAAGACTTTTTCACGGATGTCCACATTTTCCTGAATGGAAAGTTTTGTTTTCCACAATTTTTCATCGCTGTCATAGGACATTTCCACTCCGGTTACGCCTTCGATTGTTTCCAGAGCTTTTCGAATCGTGTCTTTCTCGCCTTTTACCTTCATAAGGAGGCTGTTGGAGCCTGCTGCCAGACGTTCCAGATTATCCGGTGTATCGCTGGCTACCAGCTTTCCATGGGAAATGATCAGAACATAATCACACACTGCTCTTACCTCGGAAAGGATATGGGAGCTTAGGATAACCGTGTGCTTCTGCTTCAGGCCTTTGATCAGGTCACGGATCTCGATGATCTGCTTCGGGTCAAGTCCTACTGTCGGCTCATCCAGGATGATCACCTCCGGATATCCCAGGATTGCCTGTGCAAGGCCCACCCTCTGGCGATAACCTTTGGAAAGGTTTTTGATCAGACGGTCTTTCATATCTGTGATCTTTACCATATCCATGACTTCTTTTATCTGCTTGTCTTTTTGGTTTCTTGGGATTTTTTTCAGATCAGCCGCAAATTTCATGTACTCAAGAACAGTCATGTCAAAATAGAGCGGCGGCATTTCCGGCAGATAGCCGATACATTTCTTGGCTGCCTCCGGTTCCTCCAGAATATCATGACCATCGATCATCACTTTTCCTTCTGTGGAAGCAATGTATCCTGTGATCATGTTCATAGTTGTTGATTTTCCTGCACCGTTGGGGCCCAGGAATCCGTAAATTTTCCCCTTTTCGATCTGAAAGGAAAGATGGTCAACTGCAGTATGATCGCCATACTTTTTGACCAGATTACTTACTTCGATCACTTTACTCTCCTCCTTTTATTTTCAGGGAAATACTTTTTTTAATTATCGATTTCCCATTTTATAAGATGCCAGAGGCAAAAGGTCCTGAAACTGAAGCCCTTGACTCTGGCGTCTTTTCAACACCAATAGAAAATGCCCCTGGATGAAACAGAGAATGGGGGAATCCAGGGGCATCTCTATCGGATTATAGTGTAAAAGTAATTTGTGATAAAAGTAGGATAAATTTGTGATAATTTTGTGAAACTCCCGGACAAAAAAATCTCCTGTCGGACAGATTTTGACTTTGTTCGACAGGAGGTATCTTATGCCAGTGGCTCTCTGAGCGGTGTTCCGGCTTTTCTCGGATATTTGCCCGGGGTGTTCTTTACCTTCTCGATAATGACCAGGGAGCGGCCGATCTCAGATCCCGGAAGGTCAAAGTACTGAATATCCCTGATCTTTCCACCAAGGATCTTTACTGCTTTCTCTGCTGCTTCTGCTTCTTCCTTTACAGAACCGGATTTATAGGAGACAAAAAGCCCTCCGACTTTTACATACGGGAGACAGTATTCAGACAGGGTTGCAAGTCCGGATACTGCTCTGGATACGCAGAGATCATATTTTTCTCTGTAGGCTTTGTTTTTTGCATATTCTTCGGCTCTTCCGTGAATGGCGGAAATCCCCTCCAGGCCCAGGAGCGCAAAGGTTTCTTCCAGGAATTTTACTCTTTTATTGAGGGAGTCCAAAAGGCAGGCTTCCACCTCCGGGAAGGCAATCTTCAGGGGAACACCCGGGAATCCGGCGCCGGTTCCGATGTCCATAACGGTTTTTATCTTACCCATATCTACAGCCTTGACGCAGCAGAGGCTGTCCAGGAAATGTTTCACGAGAACCTCGTCAAATTCTGTGATACCGGTGAGGTTCATGACTTTGTTTTTTTCTACAAGATATTCGTAGAACCGGATAAACTGGTTTTTCTGCGTGTCACTGAGTGTGATCCCAAGCTCCTCGCAGCCTTTTTCCAGGATTTCTAAATTGTACATGCAGCTTCCTCTCTTATTTTCTGTGTTTTATTGTTATTCGTTGTATTATCCGTGTTTATGTCCGGATCTGCTTTCCAGATATACAAGAAGCACGGAAATGTCAGCCGGGGATACACCGGAGATACGGGACGCCTGGCCGATGGACACCGGTCTGTAGGCTTCCAGCTTCTGGCGTGCCTCAATGCGGAGGCTTCCTACATCTTCGTAATCAATGTCTTCCGGAAGCTTTTTCTGCTCCAGTTTCTTAAATTGCTCTACCTGCTTCATCTGGCGGCGGATGTAACCGTCATATTTGATGTTGATCTCTACCTGCTCACATACATCTTCCGGAAGCTCCGGTCTTTCTTTATCGATGGGTGCAAGCACCTTATAGTTAAGCTCCGGCCGACGGATCAGCTCTGCAATGGTAGTTCCGGATTTCAGAAGGGTACTGTTCAGAGATTCCAGAAGGCTCTGTACCTCTGCAGAACCACCTACGGTTGCATGTTCCACTCTCTCGATCTCTTCCTGGATCCGGTGCTCTTTTTCCTGTAATTTATGGTATGTCTCATCATCGATCAGGCCGACCTCCCAGCCTTTTTTGCGAAGACGGAGATCTGCGTTGTCCTGGCGGAGGAGCAGACGGTACTCAGCACGGCTTGTCATCATTCGGTACGGCTCATGGTTCTCCTTTGTTACCAGATCATCGATGAGAACGCCAATATATGCCTCTGAGCGGTCCAAAATCAGCTGTTCCCGGCCTTTTACCTCCATAGCTGCATTAATTCCCGCTATGAGGCCCTGAGCGGCTGCTTCCTCATATCCGGAGCTTCCGTTAAACTGTCCGCCGCTGAAAAGGCCCTTGATCTTTTTGAATTCCAGTGTGGGATAGAGCTGGCGCGGATTGATGCAGTCATACTCAATAGCGTAAGCATTTTTTACGATCCTGGCGTTCTCCAGACCCGGTACGGAATGGTACATTTCGTACTGAACATCCTCCGGCAGGGAGCTGGACATTCCGCCGATGTACATTTCATTTGTGTAAAGACCTTCCGGTTCAATAAATACCTGATGGCGTTTTTTGTCTGCAAAACGAACTACTTTATCCTCAATGGACGGACAGTAACGTGGTCCGGTTCCTTCGATCATTCCGGAATAAAGGGGGGATCTGTCCAGATTTGCACGGATGATCTCGTGTGTTTTTTCGTTTGTATAGGTCAGCCAGCAGGATTTCTGCTCGATCTGTACAGATTCCGGGTCTGTGGAAAAAGAGAACGGTACGACTCTTTCATCTCCGAACTGCTCTTCCATCTTAGAATAATCAATGGTGTTTCCGGCGATTCTGGCCGGAGTTCCTGTTTTGAAGCGGAACATTTCGATCCCCAGCTTTTTCAGGGAATCCGTAAGGTAATTGGCTGCCTGAAGGCCATTCGGTCCTGTATAGTTGCTGACGTCGCCGTAAATGCAGCGGGCCTTGAGGTAGGTTCCTGTACAGAGGACTACAGCTTTTGCGTGGTAGGTGGCTCCTGAGAAGGTTTTTACACCGGTGATGTGCCCGTCTTCTACCAGAAGCTCGGTCACTTCACCCTGGCGGATGGTTAAGTTCTCTGTATTTTCCAGTGTCTTTCTCATTTCTGTGCTGTAGGCCTGTTTATCGGCCTGTGCACGAAGGGAATGAACTGCAGGGCCTTTGGACTGGTTGAGCATTTTGGACTGGATGAAGGTTTTGTCTATGTTTTTACCCATTTCCCCACCGAGAGCATCCAGCTCACGGACGAGATGCCCTTTGGAGCTGCCGCCTACATTGGGGTTGCAGGGCATAAGGGCAATGCTGTCTACGCTGACTGTGAACATGACTGTGTTGAGCCCTAAGCGGGCGCATGCCAGTGATGCTTCGCAGCCTGCGTGGCCGGCGCCTACTACTATGATGTCGAAAAACTGTTCCAGATTTTTCATGCTTTTTCTCCTTTATTTTTTCTCTTATTCTTTTTCTTTATTTTTCTTTGTGATTTTCTTTTTCTTTGTTTATTGTGTGGTTGGTTTTTGGTTTTATTTTTACTTTCTTGGCAGAGGGCCTGGTTTTTTTGCTTTGGGAAGCTGTGGAAAACCGCAAAGGGGCCGTAAAGCCACGGCCCCTCTGCACACCCCTCGGGCTTTTTTTAGGAGTTCTTGGGTTGTGGTGTGGGGTACGGTGTTGACTTTTATCTGTATGCTTCGGTATTGGATGTGAAACGTTGTGCCGATTGTTGTGATGGAACTGTAACGAGGTTCTCGACGTGCGGTGCACGTCTGCGGGGTTATTCCTGCTTCCGTCTGCCACATTTCGGCTCAGTGTCGAATTGCCGATACAGAAACATACAGACACAAGTTAGTTTCTTTCAGCTTTCCACAATCGCTGCACTATATAAAAAAGGCCCAGGGGTGTGCAGAGGGGCGCGGCCTTGTGCCCCTTTGCGGTTTTCTCACATTCCAATGTGATCTACCCTCTGCGGGCTTCCGCAGTCCATGTGGCATACAGCAGGGAGCCGCAATCTATGCGACCATTCGGCCGGGGCCTCCGCAGCCCATGCGGTTATTATTTCCCCATACAAAATTTAGAAAATATCTCATTAACAAGGTCTTCCCCAAGTGATTCTCCCAGAATCCGTCCCAGACTTTCGTATGCATCTGTCAGGTCTATGGAATAAAAATCCTCCGGCATTCCGCTTTCTATGCTATTTTCTACCAAAGAAAGACTTTCCTGTGCTTTTAAAAGCTCCTGTCTGTGGCGTTCATTGGTGATGTAGACTTCATCATTGAAGTCAATCTCCCCACTGAAGAACATTTCCCGGATTTTTTCTTCCAGGTCTGTGATCCCGGTTTCTTCTTTTGCGGAGATTGGGATCACCGGCTGGTTTATTCTGCTCTTTAAATCCTCTATATCTATAGCAGATTCAAGGTCTGTCTTGCTGTAGAGGACAATTGTCTTTTTCTCTTGCAAAATTTTTATGATTTCTTCATCGTTTTCATCTAACGGTACGGAGGAATCTACGACATAGAGGATCAGGTCTGCGTCTGCTGCCATTTCTTTGGCTTTGGATACACCGATTTTCTCTACGATGTCTTCTGTCTGGCGGATTCCGGCTGTGTCAGCGATCTTTAATGTGATTCCATGCAGGTTGATATACTCTTCCAGTACGTCTCTGGTGGTTCCTGCGATATCGGTCACGATGGCTCTGTCCTCTCCCAGAAGCAGATTCAGCAGAGAAGATTTCCCTGCGTTCGGCTTGCCCAGGATCACGGTACGGATACCTTCCTGTATGATCTTTCCGTCTCCGGCTGTTTTTAACAGGTTCTGTATTTTTTCTTTTTCTTCTGCTACGATCTGCTCTAATTCTTCCGAATATCCTGTCAGATCATAGTGCTCCGGATCGTCTAATGCCGATTCAATGTACGCTATATGGTACAGTAGTTTTTCTCTGATATGCTGTACAGTTTTTCGGACTGAACCTTTTAATTGTCCTACAGAATTCTTTAATGAGTACTCATTTTTGGACTGTATCACGTCCATAACGGCCTCCGCCTGGGAAAGATCGATCCTTCCATTGAGGAATGCACGCTTGGTAAATTCTCCCGGCTCGGCAATAATGGCTCCGTTTTTCAGCACAGTTTCCAGTACCTTTTTCATAGCTAAAACGCCACCGTGGCAGTCGATTTCTATGGTATCTTCTCCTGTATATGTCCGTGGTCCGCGCATAGCCATGACCAGCACTTCGTCTACCATTTCTTCGTTATCATAAATATATCCATAATGGATGGTGTGGCTTGGGACGTTTTTCAGAGATTTTTTTCCACCCTTGGAACGGTATACTCCGGATGCGATCTCAAAAGCCTCCGGGCCACTGATCCTGACGATCCCGATTCCCGATGCGCTCATGGCTGTGGAAATCGCAGCAATCGTTGTCTCTTCCATTTTTCACTCTCCTTTGTCAAACGGATAAAAGCATCCGCTATATCACACTGCAGCTGATCGCTGCCATGCCGTTTATCCTGATCCAGCGGATAAAAGCATCCGGTTAAACGCAAAAATGTTACTCCGGAAAAGCTTTTTACACGCAAAAAACACGTGTTATTCACGCTTTCACCTAGAATAACATCTTCTGTCAGTTTCCATATTTATAATGCTAGAGCGTGTTTGAAAAAGGCTTTCTGCAAGATGTGCGTCACAATTTGTGGGAGATTTTGTCCGGATGAAGGCGCCGTAGCGGGCTACGGCAACTGAATTCGGGCAAAATATACCGCAAAGTGGGGCGTGCAGATTGCGGGAATGATTTTTCAAATACGCTCTAATCTCTGCATTCCGGATGTCCGCTGCAGAAATATCTTTTGTTATTTGCTCTTCAATGATTATAAAGAATTGTTACGGAGATTGCAATGATAATTTTCAGTTCCATACAAAAAAGCCGTACCCACGGAGCTTACGCTCCGGGATACGGCTTATAGCTTTACCGGTGGATCATCAATTATTGCGTTTCAGTTTTACTACTACATGTCTGTAAGGTTCTTCTCCCTCACTGACTGTCTCTACATAGCGGTTGCCCTGCAGAGATGCATGGATGATCCTTCTTTCGTACGGATTCATCGGTTCCAGAACTACCGGTTTTCTGGTTTTCTTTACCTTGAAGGCGATTCCTCTTGCAAGGTTCTCCAGAGTTTCCTTACGACGGCGTCTGTAGTCCTCGGTATCGAGTTTTACACGAATGTAGGTAGACTCGCCTTTGTTTACCACAAGGCTTGTCAGATACTGAAGAGAATCCAGTGTCTGGCCTCTTTTTCCGATGAGGATACCCATATCCTCACCTTCAAAATCCACATCCAGAGAACCGTCTGCAGTGTTGTATTTCGATGTGATCTCCACTTCTCCAAGATCCATGGAACCGAATACGTCACGAAGAAATACGACTGCTCTCTCCTCAACCTCTCTGATCTTCTCCGGATCGCTGAGGATCTCTATCGGTCTGCCCTGCTTCGGTGCTCTCTCACGTGTTTCCTTCGGCTGACGCTCCTTTGGAGCTCTTGGCTGTTTCTCACGTGCAGGCTTTGCTTTGCCCTGGAAATCCCTTGCAGGTCTTTCCTTTGGCGCTGCTGCCTTTGCAGGTGCTTCTTCGGATGCCTTCTCCACCTGTACAGCTTCTTTCTTCACCGGCTTCTTCTCCTCTGCAGGAGCTGCTTTCGGTGCAGATTCTTTCTTTACATCCGGAGTAAAAGGCTTTTCTAATTTCTTCTCTTCTTTGATAGCGTCCAGTTTCACGGACTCTACCAGTTCATCGATCTCCTGCATATCAGAAACTGGCTCGATTCTGCGAACTTTGATCACGGCAGGTTTGCTGCCGATTCCGAAGAATCCGGAGCTGCCTTCACTGATAACCTGAATATCAAGCTGGTCACTGGAAGTTCCAAGCTCAAGACACGCTTTTGTGATAGCTTCATTCTTTGTTTTTGCTGAAAACTGAATGTAATCCTCCATTACGAACCCCTCCGTTCCTGATTATTTCTTCTTATTTCTCTCGTCAAAGTCTCTTACGAGATTTGCTTTAGCTGTGATGCTGCCCGGTTTTGCACTTCTTGCCTTCTCATAAGCAGTATCAACCTTCTGTGCTCTGTCTGAAGCACCATTGTTTCCGCTGTTGCCCTTATTGATCACAGGTTTATTGATATTCTTGGCGGACTGATGAGCCTGATTGGTGATCTTCTGCGGCGGAAGTCCTTCCTTCGCACGCTTCGCTTCGATCTTCTTCATATTCTCATTAACCAGATCATCAATGTTCATCTTATCAAGATGACGATTGATCGCAAACTGCTGGGCACTTCGAACGACAGCACTGGCGATCCAGTAGATACCAAGACCAACCGGGAATGTGAAACAGAAGAATGCAGACATCAGAGGCATGACCATGTTCATGGTTTTCATGGAGTTTGCCATTGCACTGGCCTGATCATTTCCGTCTGCCGGCTGTGTTGCAGCCTGTGGCATAAGCTTCAGGTTCAGCATCTGAGTTGCCCATGCAAGAACCGGGATCAGAAGTGCTACGATCGCAAGTAACAGAGAACCATGATTTTTGAAGAATTCCATGATATAGTACAGCGGCTGGTCTGCGATATTCAGGCCACAGAAGCCCTGCATCTTGGAAATATTGCCGGATGCTTTTGTGATCGCATCAGAAAATCCTGAAAACTGATTCATCTGTGCCAGCTCTTTCCACTGGGAAGGAGAAAGTGCATACAGAAAATCAACAATAGAGTTACTTGTAGCATTTCCGGCACTATCCATAACGAGACGCACTCGTGTCATGGAATGGTCTGTGATAAACTGCTGCAAGATATCTGTGTATCCGTTTACAGCTAGCAGGTTGTCAACTACACCAGTAAAAATGTTCTTTACACTTCCAACGTAAGCAGGAATCCGGTAGATAACCTGATACAGAGCAAACAGAATAGGCATCTGAATGGCTAACTGTACACAGCTACCGGTTGGAGAAACACCATATTTCTGATAAACAGCCTGGGTTTCTTCGTTCATTTTCATCATGGAAGCCTGATCCTTTTTACCCTGATATTTCTTCTGGATCTTCTGGATCTCAGGCTGCATGATCGCGCTTAACTTGGAGAATTTCTGCTGCTTGATCTGCAGCGGTGTCATAAAGGCAAAGATAAGAATACTGAAGATAATGATACAAAGACCAATGTTCTGGATTCCGAACAGGCCGTCAAGCATCTTATATATGCCATCCATGATCCATCCCATCACAGACGCGATCTGTCCGATAATAGGAGTTCCGGTTTTTGTTGCTAAAAACAGTTCCAAATTCATTTCCTCCTAGACTTCTTATTCAATTGTAAAAGTCCGGTAACTATTCATTCGTCCACTAACTGCAGAGGTACTGAACAGTTACAAATTCCGATAACTGCTCTGCCCGGGAAAAGGCTGAACAGTCACAAAATAATTCATGGCACAGGGTCATAGCCTCCGTGGGAAAAAGGATTGCATCGCAATATCCTCCATACCGCAAGAAGACTGCCCTTAAATGCGCCATATTTTTCGATTGCTTCCAAACCATATTGAGAACATGTGGGAATATAAGGACATTTCGTTCTCTTCATCGGCGATATATATTTTTGATAGAGCCTTATCATCTTAATCAGAAATTTCTTTATCATGTTCATTCCCTGTTATATGATGCTTTCTTGCAAGATGCAGAAAAGCACTCTCGATCTCGTGAAAGCTCTTGCCCTTGGCTGCGGCTCTCACTACTACTACAATATCAAGGTTACTGTCAAAATCTGTTTCGTTGAGACGATAGCTTTCTCTGATCAATCTGGTGAGTCTGTGGCGAACCACACTGTTCCCTACTTTTTTGCTTACTGATATTCCCAGACGATTCTTCATGTGCTGATTCTTCAGCACGTACATCACCAGAAGCCGATTTGCGTACGATGTTCCGTTCTGATATACAACTTTAAAATCTTGATTTTTCTTTAAGGACTCTGATCTGATCAAACGAATCCTCCTTAATTAGATTCCGCCTGCGCGGATATTTCTCCGGATAGAAGAAAAGACCACATAAATGCGGTCTTGCAGCTTATGCTGATAACTGTTTTCTTCCTTTTAATCTTCTTGCAGCTAATACTTTACGTCCGCCCTTTGTGCTCATGCGAGCTCTGAAGCCGTGAACTTTAGCTCTGGATCTCTTTTTTGGCTGAAATGTCATCTTCATAGGTAAAGCACCTCCTTTATCTATTTTTAATTGTTATGAAATAACTTATCATTCAGAACATCGTTTCAATTATATAAATAAACCTCCTTTTCGTCAAGTAAAAATTGCAAAAAACCCGATAAAATCAAGGGTTCTATAAAATACCCCCACCTTACGGTATTTATTTTTTTCTCTTATGTGGAAAGCGCTTATGGTTTACGTAACATTATCCACATTTTGTGGATAACTTGTGGATAACTTGTGGATTGACCGGAAATCTATCCACTTTTTCGGAGAGTTTGTTCACATCGTTTTCAAAAAAACCCTTTATTTGCGGTATTTTTAAGGTGGATTTTTTTATACACATAATTCTTCCACATTTTCCACCAATTCTCGACTTATGGAAACCTCCAGGACTCTTATCCACAATAATCCACCCTAATCCACAGTAATTTCCCCACATTATCCACATTCTTTTCCCCAAAATCTCAAGGATTTTCCATTGCGAAAACCCCATTTTCATTGTAATATATAAAAGGATATTTATCTCCAGTCGCAGACTGGGGTTATTATAATACTCATGGGAGGAAAAAATGGACGCTGTTATTGAAAAATGGGAGGAGATCCTGCAAACTGTCAAATCTGAATATGAGGTGACTGATGTCCCTTTTAATACCTGGCTCAAGCCGCTGAAAGTTTATGAGGTTGACGGAAAGCTGATAACAGTGGTTGTTCCCTCTGAACAGGCAGCGATCGGAGTCAATTACATCAGTAAACGCTACAAAATACCCCTCCAGGTTACTATCTGTGTACTGACAGGCATGGAAGAATGCGAGGTTCGCTTCGTTCTGGAAAAAGATCTCCCCAAAAAAACAGAAAAAAACACTTCTTATGATAAACAGGTTCAGGATACACGTTACGAAGAGGCGCATTTAAATCCAAAATACACCTTCGACACCTTCGTTGTAGGAAGTAATAACAAATTCGCCCAGGCCGCAGCTCTTGCAGTTGCCGAATCACCGGGAGATACCTACAATCCACTGTTTATCTATGGCGGAGCCGGTCTTGGTAAGACGCATCTTATGCATTCCATCGCTCATTTCATTCTGGAACACGACGAAAACAGCCGTGTTTTGTATGTAACCAGTGAGGAATTTACCAACGAGCTGATCGAAACCATCCGAAACGGAAATAACACGGCAATGAGCAAATTCCGTGAAAAATACAGAAATATCGACGTTCTTCTTGTCGATGATATTCAGTTTATTATAGGAAAAGAATCCACACAGGAGGAATTTTTCCATACATTTAACAGTCTTCACAGTGCCAAAAAGCAGATCATCATATCCTCTGATAAACCACCGAAGGATATGGAAATCCTGGAAGAGCGCTTCCGTTCCCGGTTCGAGTGGGGTCTGATCGCAGATATCACGCTGCCTGATTACGAAACCCGAATGGCGATCCTTCATAAAAATGAAGAAATGAACGGCTACAACATCAGTGAAGATGTTATCAAATATATCGCTACCAATATCAAATCCAATATCCGTGAGCTGGAAGGTGCCTTCAACAAGGTCATGGCCGGAGCCAAGCTTGAGAAAAAGGAAGTAACTCTGGAGCTGGCAGAGCAGGCACTGAAGGATATTATTTCTCCGGATGAGAAAAAAGTGATCACACCGGAATACATCATCTCCGTTGTTGCAGAGCATTACGGAGTCACACCTGCGGACTTAAGCGGAAACAAACGAAACTCCAAGATCGTCATGCCCCGCCAGGTTTCCATGTATCTCTGCCGTGAGATCATATCCACACCTTTAAAAAATATCGGAAAAGCGCTCGGAAACCGTGACCATACCACCGTTATGCACGGTATCGAAAAGATCGAAAACGAATTGCAGAACGACGATAACTTAAAAAATACCATTGATATATTGAAAAAGAAGATTAATCCACAAGGTTAGGGAAGTTTTCCACATTACTGGTGTATAACGTGTTGATTGTATGTGGAGAGATGTGTACAACTTTTTTGCCAAAACGCGGCGGTAATTTTATCCCCGGGTTATTCACATGCGAAAATACCACTTTTACACAAAGTTATCCCAACGGAAAACCCCTGAAAACATCAGGCCTGCGGGAGTTTTTCACAAAATCTGACCCCCTACGGCGGTTACTGCGGATTTTTTCTATAAATATATTTATAAAAACCACAAATTGTTCAGAAAGGGAGTTATACACACTATGAAAATCATCTGCTCCAAATCAAGTCTGTTAAAAAGTGTAAGTATCGCACTCAAAGCAGTTCCATCAAAAACCACAATGCCAATCCTGGAATGTATTCTCATGGATGCAACCACAAACCAGATCAAATTTACCACCAACGATATGGAGCTGGGAATTGAAACCATCGTTGAGGGTACTATTGAAGAAAAAGGTAAAGTTGCTCTTGATGCAAAAATCTTCTATGAAATCATCAGACGACTTCCGGATAATGATGTTACCATTAAGACCGATGATAAATATGCAGCAACTATTACCTGTGAAAAAGCAAAATTCAATATCCCTGGAAAATCAGGAGAAGATTTTGCTTATTTACCGATGATCGAGAAGGATGAACCGCTGACGATCTCTCAGTACACACTGAAAGAAATGATCCGCCAGACTATTTTTTCGATTGCTGTAAATGAAAACAATAAGCTTATGACCGGTGAACTTTTTGAGATCAAAAATAACTGTCTGAAGGTAGTTTCTCTGGACGGACATCGTATCTCTATCCGCAAAATGTCCCTTAAGAAAGATTATTCTGACCGTAAGGTGGTAGTTCCGGGCAAAACTTTAAGCGAGGTCAGCAAGATCCTTTCCGGAGAAGTGGATGATCAGGTCAGCATTTACTTTACAAAAAACCATATTTTATTTGAATTTGATCAGACTATGGTAGTTTCCAGACTGATCGAGGGAGAATATTTCAGAATTGACCAGATGCTTTCCAGTGATTATGAGACGAAACTGAAGATCAACAAAAAAGAGTTCCTGGATTGTATCGATCGTGCCACACTTCTGGTACGTGAGGTTGATAAAAAACCGATCATCATCAACATCACAGACGATGATATGGAGCTGCGCATTGATTCTGCAATGGGTTCCATGAATGAAGAAATCGATATTGAAAAAGAGGGTAAGGATATCATGATCGGCTTCAACCCGAAATTCCTGATCGATGCGCTTCGTGTTATTGATGATGAAACCGTGACGATCTATCTTGTAAATCCGAAGGCACCATGCTTTATCCGTGACGATGAGGAGAACTATACTTACCTGATCCTTCCTGTAAACATCAACCAGAATCAGGCCAGATAAGACCTGGGGTAATGTGACCGTTTTTGACCGATTGTGCATGGGAATGCGATCGTGTTCTGAAAATTGTTTTATGCGTAAACTGCTGGAAGGGGGTATTTAAATTACCACCTTCCGGTGAAATTTGTATTTTGGGGGATTTTAAATACCGCCAGGAGATCAGAAAAGATCGATCTGACGGAGAAAATACCCCGGAGATAAGAGGAGAAAAAATTGGAGATCAGAATTAAAGACGAATTTATTAAGCTTGGTCAGGCGCTGAAGCTGGCAGGTGTTGTGGAGGACGGCGTTGAGGCGAAATATGCCATCAATGATGGTCTGGTACTGGTGAACGGTGAGGTGGAGAACCGCCGTGGCCGCAAGATCCATCCTGGAGATACCATTTCCTACGATGGAAAAGATATTTATGTGATCGGGTGAAGGAATGTACATTGAATCCATCAGACTGAATAATTTCAGGAATTATGAGTCGCTGGAGATGAATTTTGATCAGGGCACCAATATTCTCTACGGTGACAATGCCCAGGGAAAGACCAATATCCTGGAGGCGGTTTATCTGGCAGGTACCAGCAAATCCCACAAGGGAAGCAAGGACCGGGAGATGATCCGCTTTGAGAATGAGGAATCCCATATCCGAATGATGGTGAAGAAGGGCGATCTTTCATACAAAATAGACATGCACCTCCGGAAAAACAAAGCAAAGGGAGTTGCCATCAACGGGCTGCCGATCCGCAAGGCAAGGGAGCTGCTGGGGGTGGTGAATCTGGTGTTTTTTTCTCCGGAGGATCTTAATATTATCAAGAATGGACCGGGAGAGAGAAGACGTTTTCTGGATTCGGAGCTTTGTCAGCTGGATGGTGTTTATATCACGGAGCTGGCCGGCTACAATCACATCGTGAACCAGAGAAACCGTCTTCTCAAAGACTGTTATATGAACCCCGGGCTGAAAAGTACCCTGGATGTCTGGGATATGCAGATGGTCGATTACGGAAAGAAGATCATCGGGAAGCGGGAAGCCTTTGTGGAGGAGCTTAACGAGATTGCAAGGGGGCTTCATAAAGGCCTTACCGGCGGGATCGAGGAGCTGGAAATCCTGTACGAGCCAAGTGTGACGGCGGCGGAGTTTGAGGATAAGCTTTCCAGGAACCGGGAGCGGGATCTTCGGATGAAGCTGACCTCCGTGGGACCGCACAGAGATGATTTCTGCGTAAAGGTCAACGGGATCGACATCCGGAGGTATGGTTCCCAGGGGCAGCAGAGGACTGCGGCCCTTTCCCTGAAGCTTTCGGAAATCTATCTGGTGAAGAAAAAGATCCGGGATACACCGGTGCTTCTGCTGGATGATGTTCTTTCGGAGCTGGATAGCAGCAGGCAGACATATCTGCTGGAAAGCATCCACGATATACAGACTTTGATCACCTGTACAGGACTGGATGATTTTGTCAGCCATCAGTTCAAGATCAACAGGGTTTTTCAGGTGGTAAAGGGGCATGTTTATATGCCTAAAGGGTTTTGACAAGCACGTATGCATATGGTAAACTGATTCTGATTATGGAAAGTTGGTGAATATTTTGGATAAAGAGGAGTTTCGCGTTAAGCTGGGACAGATCAATAAGCTGGTCGAGACCCAGGATTACAAAGGCGCCATGCAGATTGTTGACAGCATTGACTGGCGTCGTGTGAAAAACGTCCGTACCCTTTGTGTAGTGGGCGAGATCTACGCGGCCAACAAGCGCTATGAAGAGAGCAAGGAAATTTTTCTTCTTGCCTACCACAGAGCGCCGATCGGCAAGAACATACTTTACCGTCTGATCGAGGTTTCCCTGAAAATGGGACAGATCAGTGAAGCCACAGAATTCTTTGATGAATACAGAGAAGTGGCAGGTAATGATAACAGCCAGTATATACTGAAATATAAGATCGCCAGAGCGAAGAATGCATCTCTGAATGAACAGATCCGTATTCTTGAGGAATATAAGGAGAAGGAATTTACGGAGCGCTGGTCCTATGAGCTGGCCAAGCTCTATTACAAGGCAGGAGACAAGCAGAAGTGCCTGGATCTCTGCAATGAGATGATCCTTTGGTTCAATGACGGAACTTATGTGATGAAGGCCCTTGACTTGAAACAGCGGATGGGTGTTCTCACTGGCGAAGAGAAAGAGAAATACGAACAGCGTTTTATCCCGAAGCTGATCCCGCCGGAAAAGGCGCAGGAGATCAGGGAGAGCAAGGAAGCATCCGGCGAGTATGAGGAGGCAAAACCGGTCACAGATACCATCCAGGTAGATGATGAGCGGGATCTGAACAGTGCGGAGACATTCCAGGAGAAGCTTTCCAAGGGATTCCGTGATATCTTTGGCGGACATAAGAAATCTGCGGAAGAGGATATGGAGGAAAAAGAAGCTGCGCAGGATGAAGAGCCGGATGAGGTTTCCACAGACTCTGAGGATGTGACGGAACAGGCGGAAGCGCCGGAGGCTGAGACTGCTGCGGCAGCAGAACCGTCAGAGGAGTTTACAGATTCTGAGGAGATCGAAGCGGCAGAAGGAAGCGAGGAAGCTTCGGATGAGCCTTCTGAAGAGCAGGATGAGTTTTCCGGACAGGAAGCGGATGAGATCCCGCTGGCATCCGGTGTTGAGAACCTGTCATCCGGAAGTATGAAGCTGCAGGCTCAGGAACAGCAGGATAAAGAGGAAGAAGAGGCTTATCAGGAAGCGGAAGAAGCTGAGGCTGAGAAAGCTACAGAGATGTCTTTGTCCCAGAGTGTTGCAGAGATCATGAAGGAGAAGGCTGCCGGAAATGAGGAAAGTGAGGAGAAGCCTGCAGGGGTTCCGCTCAATGAGGAAGGCAAGCCTGATTTTTCCGCAACGATCCGTATGCCGGAGCTGAAGATCCCGAAGTCCATGATCAATGTGGACCCGGAGAATGCAAGCAGTTCCGCGGAGATCCCGGATGCGTCCGGAATTTTCGGAAATATCGAGGATATTGCGGCATCTGTAGGTGACAGGTCCGGGAAGGATAAAGATAAGGACTTCAACCTGGAGGATACTATTCTGGCAGCAGCTACACAGCAGGGAATCGATATCCCGGAGGAAGAGAAATCTCCGGATGTCCAGCAGTCCGACGTAACGGAAGAGCCGGCAGGTATTGAGGATCTGGATATTGCGGCTGATGAATTTGTTCCGGAGGAGCCGGATGCGGCAGACATCGAGGATATCATGGCGCAGATCTCCGCTCAGCAGGAGGAAGAGGTAACGGAGACTTCCGATACCAGACTTCCGGATATCGTATTTGATGAAGATGAGGAGCCGGTTACTGAGGAGGATCTTCAGGCTGCAGAAGCAGAGTTTCTGAATGGTCCGTCAGGAGTACAGAAGCCGGTGGAAGAAGAGGATGTGCTTCCGGAGATTCCTTCACTGGAATCTGAGGAGCAGGTGCAGAAGGCGGCAGCAGAGCCTTCAGCGAAGCTTCATCATGAGGAACCGGTGGCTGCAGTGGAAGAGGAAAATCTTCTTGATGAGGAAGAAGAATACAGTGATGACGCCTTTGAATTCCAGGAAGAGGATGACGATGACTTTATCAGCAGTCTCATCGGTGATGATTCTGATGAAGCCATGGAAGAGGACGATGAGGAAGAGGAGCTCAGCGAGGAAGAGCAGCTTGAGAAATTTATCGCTACGATCCATCCGGAAAAGGATCCTACAAAGATTGTTTCCAGAAAGAAAGAGCTCACAGATGAAGAGAAACAGCTTTTCACCTATTTTGTTACAGTTCCCGGAATGAAGGAACAGTTGCTTGATGTACTCTGTGATGTGCAGATGGGCGCAGCAGATAAGACCTCCCAGACCGGAAATGTGATCGTTATGGGCGGCAGAGAAACAGGTAAGACGAGACTGATCTCAAGTCTGATCCCGGCAATCTGTAAAGAGCTGAATATCGAGGCTTCCAAGGTTGCCTATATATTTGCGGATGATCTCAACGGAAAGGATATTCCGGAGATCGTATCCAAGCTTGCCGGCGGTTTCCTTGTTATCGAGGATGCAAACCAGCTTTCCCAGGAAACAGCAGATGAGCTTGAGGAAGCTATGACCGGAAACACAAAGGGAATGATCGTGATCCTGGAGGATGAAAAGATCGGTATGCGTAAGCTGATCGCAAGATATCCGAAGCTTGCGAAGAAGTTTACATCCATGATCAACATTCCTGTATTTACAAACGATGAACTTGTTAATTTCGCCAAGGTCTATACCATGGAGAATGGATTCCGTATCGACCAGATGGGCATGCTTGCTCTGTATAATCTGATCGGGATCAACCAGAAGGAGGATCAGCCGATGTGTATCGGTACTGTGAAGACCATGCTGGATAAGGCTATGGAGAGAGCTCAGAGCGGATTGTTCAAGCGTTCCAAGAAGCGTGTGGACCGTGATGGTTACACGGTACTTTTTGAAAAGGATTTCAGCTGAAAATAAGAAAAAGCAGAGGTAAAAAATATGGCCAGACCTTATCTTGGTAACCCGAAATATACCATTGAAGTCCTTCAAAAGTATCATTTTGTTTTCCAGAAAAGGTTTGGTCAGAATTTTCTGATCGACGAGCATGTTCTGGAAAAGATCATTGAGTCTTCGGGTATCACGAAGGATGATTTTATACTGGAGATCGGTCCGGGTATCGGAACTATGACCCAGTATCTTGCGGAGGCTGCCAGAGAGGTGGCTGCTGTGGAGATCGACAGTTCGCTGATCCCGATCCTTAAGGATACGTTGAAGGACTGGGATAATGTTTCCGTGATCAATAACGATATCCTGAAAACGGATATCAAAAAGATCGCAGATGAGAAAAACGGCGGTAAGCCTGTGAAGGTGGTTGCGAATCTGCCGTATTACATTACGACTCCGATCATCATGGGGCTTTTTGAGAAGAATGTTCCTGTGGATTCGATCACTGTCATGGTGCAGAAGGAGGTTGCAGACCGTATGCAGGTTGGTCCCGGTACCAAGGATTACGGTGCGCTTTCCCTGGCTGTGCAGTATTATGCGAAGCCGGAGATCGTTGCGAATGTACCGCCGAACTGTTTTATGCCGCGGCCGAAGGTTGGAAGTGCGGTGATCAAGCTGACGCGTTATGAGAAGCCGCCGGTGGATGTGAAGGATGAGGGGCTTATGTTCCGTCTGATCCGTGCATCTTTTAACCAGAGGAGAAAGACACTTGTGAACGGGATCAGAAATTCCGGAGATTTTTCCCTGAGTAAGGAGGAGATCGAGGATGTGTTCAACAGGTGTGATCTTCCGCTGAATATCAGGGGTGAGGCGCTGACACTGGAGCAGTTTGCGATGCTTGCCAACTGTATTTATGATGAGAAAAATTAATATATGATAAATGCAAAAAGAGCCCGGGCAGCTGTTCCGGGTTCTTTTTGCGTTTCCGGACGGGAATGTTGGAGAGGTTTCCTGTCCGGACCTATATATTTGTCATAGAAAGGAGGTTATGTCTGAGGTGTCAGACATAAGTAAGTAATGAAAAATTTACATTTTTTATTTTACTGATGAGATGTTAGGAAAGTTTGTTTAAAATATGAAAATATTGTGAATATATTTTTGATGATATACATAAAGTCTGAATGGTGTGGGTGGGAATGGGGAAAATTGAGGTTTACAGAGGGGTGGGGGTGTGTGGTATACTGAGGGGCGTCGAAAAGGTAATGATGAGGTAATAAAAAGGCAGTAAAAGATAGTTAAAAATAGTAAAAGGCAATTTTTAATAAGGGCTGGTGCCCGTATGGAGGTTGAATATTATGAGAAGATTGAACAAGGTTACAGCTTTGGTTATTGCGGGTGTTATTTCATGTACATCTCCGATGATGGTTATGGCGTCTGATTCCGGTTCTGTTATGAGTCAGGCGGAGGAGATCCTGAAGGATAATGAGGTTGGGTCTCTTGCTTCTGATCCGGATAAGGTTGGGGATATCATTGTTTATGTGAAGGGGCTTTTTGATTCTAACCAGATCACGGATGATGAGATTTCTCAGGGGATCGATGAGGCTGCGGATCATTTTGGGGTGAGTCTTAATGAGGATGATAAGAGTTCGCTGGTTAATATTATCAGTAAGTTCCGTGGGATCGAGATGAGTGATGATCAGATCAAGGGGTATGTGAGTGATGCTTATAGTACTTTGAAGGATATGGGTGTTACGAAGTCTGATGTGAAGAATATTTTTGAGAAGGCGGTTGAGTTTATTAAGGGGATGCTTTCACGGCGGTGATGGTTTGTGATGGCTGGTGTTTTTGATGATGTTTTAGATGGTGTTTGAGTTAGAGGGTGAGGGTTGTGGCTCTTTTGTTGGGGTTGTTGTTGGTTTGTTTGGTTGAGATGTACAATATGTACAATGTTTAGGGTTTTGGTTTTGTTTGTGAATGTGGTGTTTTTATAAATTGGGGGAGGGTGTTTTGGAAAAAATTGTGCAAATGCGCTAATTGTTTACGAGATGTTCATTGTTTGTTCATATTTGTTTGGTACTATAGGGATAGTTCGAAAGAACGTTACGAAAGACGCTGTAATGGTGTGTATCTGTATCATTACACATACAATTTTTTTCATAATAATTGCCCCGGTAAGCCACTACCGGGGCACTCCTCGTTTTTGGGCCTTTTTTGGGCTCTTTTTTTGTGGGTGGGGATGGAGGGAGGGACGGACGGACTGCCGGAGGGGCGGCTGCATGGTCGTGCCTGGTGCGGTCGTTTCGCCGGGTCATACTAAGCGTCTGAGTCTTCTGCCGTGCAGGGCGCCCCATAACTCGCCATGTACGCTGATGCGTACCTGGCTCAGACAGATGGGGCTTACTCTGCGGCTTGTGGCCGCAGAGTACCTTCCCGTCAGAAGCCTCAGGCGCTAAGTATGACCAGCGGCTTACTCCGACGCACCGGGTCCCGACCATGCAGCCGCCCCTCCGGCAGTCCGTCCTGTGCGCTGGAGAGAAACAAAAAGGATGCACTACAAAGAAATTCTGGAATCGTACTAAGTCCGTCCTGTGCGTTGGAGAGAAATAAAGAAAGCACCAAGGTTGTGATAAATGGGCTGATCTGAGTCCGTCCTGTGTGTTGGAGAGAAACAAAAAGGATGCACTACAAAGAAATTCTGGAATCGTACTAAGTCCGTCCTGTACGTTGGAGAGAAATAAAGAAAGCATCAAGGTTGTGATAAATGGGCTGATCTGAGTCTGTTCTGTGCGTTGGAGAGAAATAAAGGGGGTAAGAAATTTCCAGTGCAAAAAATATAGCGCGGGTGGGGTGTGCATGCTATAATGATTAGGATTATAGTGCTGTCGTCTGGTTTGGGGCGGCGGTGGTTGGTTTTTTGTTTGAATGGGAGGTCTGGATATGGCGGAGTCTATGAAGGATTTTGAGAGGGAGCTGGAGGCTTCTTTTAAGAGGATCGATGAGGGGGATATTATCTCAGGGACTGTTGTGAGTGTGGATGAGTCGGGGGTTGTTCTTGACCTTAAGTTTTATGCTGAGGGTTTTATTCCGGTGGAGGAGTTTTCCCGGGTGCCGGGGTTTAATATTAAAGAGGCTGTTCAGCCGGGGGATGAGGTTCAGGCGATGGTTCTTCGCAGGGATGATGGTCAGGGGAATATTCTTCTTTCCAGAGCGGATGCTGCGGATGTGCTTGCTTGGGACAGGCTGAAGGAGCTTCAGGATTCGGGTGAGGTGCTGGATGTTGTTGTGAAGGGAATCGTTAACGGGGGTGCCATTGCTTATGTTGAGGGTGTCCGTGGTTTTATTCCGGCATCCAGGCTTGCTTTGGAGTTTGTTGAGGATACTGAGGCGTTTCTGAATAAGCCGATCCAGGTGCGGGTGATCGAGGCTGATAAGGCGAAGAAGAGGCTGGTGCTTTCGGCTAGGGAGATTCTTTGTGAGAGGGCTGAGGTGGAGAAACGGAATAAGATTTCCAATATCCAGGTTGGCTTTGTGACGGAGGGTACGGTTGAGAGTTTGCAGCCGTATGGTGCTTTTGTGGAGCTTGGGAATGGGGTTTCCGGGCTGGTGCATATTTCTCAGATCTGTGAGAAGAGGATCCGGAAGCCTTCTGAGGTTTTGAGTGTTGGGGATAAGGTTAAGGTGAAGGTTATCGCGATCAAGGATGGTAAGCTGAGCCTGAGTATTAAAGAGGCATCGGATCTGATGGCTAAGGAGGTTGAGGAGGAGTCTTTTGAGCTTCCGGAGTCGGGGGAGGAGGCTACTACTTCCCTGGGTGCTTTGTTTGCAAATATTAAATTATGATTATTTTGGATGAAAAAGGATGGATGTGTATGAAAAAACCGGAGAGAATATTTGTAATCGGACATAAGAATCCGGATACGGATTCCATCTGTTCGGCTATTGCTTATGCGGATATTAAGAACAGAACTACGCAGAATAAAAAATATATCCCGAAGAGAGCGGGGCAGATCAATGAGGAGACCAGGTATGTGCTGAACCGTTTTGGCGTACAGCCGCCGGCTTATCTGGGGAATATCGGTACGCAGGTCAAGGATATGGATATCCGGACCAGTCCGCAGGCGGATAAGAATATGTCGCTGAAGAATACCTGGGATCTGATGCAGGAGAACGGGATCGTTTCTCTTCCGATCCGGGATAAGGATGGGTGTCTGGAGGGGCTTGTGACGATTGGTGATATCGCAAAGACCTATATGGATACTACAGACAGTTATCTTCTTTCCAATGCGAGGACGCAGTATCAGAGAATTGCCGAGACTGTTGGCGGTGAAGTGGTGGAAGGTAACGGACACGGATATTTTGTGAAGGGGCGTGTGCTTGTCGGTACTGCTAACCCGAAGATGCTGGAGGGCTACGTTGAGGAGGATGATATGATCATCATGGGTGACCGTGAGGAGGATCATCTTCAGGCGATCAGCCAGAATGTCAGCTGTATCATCGTGGGGCTGAATATCGTGGTTTCCGAGAAGGTTATAAAGCTTGCTCATGAGAAGAATATCGTGATCATCCGGTCTCCGTATGATACGTTTAATATTGCGCGTCTGATCAACCAGAGTATTCCGGTCAGCTTTGTTATGAAGCGGGATAACATGGTTACGTTTAATACCGAGGATTTTACGGATGATATCCAGGATGTTATGATCAAAAACCGTCACAGGGCGTTTCCGGTGATCAATCCTCATGGTAAGTGTATCGGTACGATCTCCAGACGTAATTTTCTGGATATGCATAAAAAGAAAGTGGTTCTTGTGGATCATAATGAGGTGGATCAGGCTGTTGATAATATCGAGAAGGCGGAGATCCTTGAGATCATCGATCATCATAAGCTGGGTACTTTGCAGACCATGACGCCGGTTGCTTTTCGTAATGAGCCGGTGGGATGTACGGGTACGATCCTTTATGAGATCTACGGAGAGCAGAGACTGGAGATCCCGGAAAAGATCGCGGGGCTTCTCTGTGCGGCTATTATTTCGGATACATTGATGTTCCGTTCACCGACCTGTACGCAGACAGATAAGATCGCTGCCAGTGCTCTTGCGCTGATCGCGGGGATCAAGATCGAGGAGTTTGCCCGAGAGATGTTTTCTGCGGGAAGTAATCTGAAGGATAAGTCTCCGGAGGAGATTTTTTATCAGGATTACAAGAAGTTTATCGGTGAGGGTAATGTTTCCTTTGGTGTGGGTCAGATCAGTTCCATGGACAGCGAGGAGCTTAAGGAGATCAAGGAGAAGCTGATGCCGTTTATGGTGAGTGAGTGTGGCCGTCATGATATCACGAGAGTTTATTTTATGCTGACGAATATCCTGGAGGAGTCTACAGAGCTTCTGTTTTACGGGGAGGGCAGCCAGCAGATGGCGGAGATCGCTTTTGAGCGGAAACCGGATGGAGATACCTTCAGTCTGCCGGGTGTGGTTTCCAGAAAGAAGCAGCTGATCCCGGCTATGATGGAGGCTGCTCAGCTGATGAACAGCGATTATGCGTAAGAGGTGACGGAAAATGGCGAAACAGTTATGGAAGCCGGGGAACATGATCTATCCGCTGCCGGCTGTAATGGTGAGTGTTACCGATGGTGAGGGGCATGATAATATCATAACGGTTGCGTGGACGGGTACGGTGTGTACCAATCCGGCGATGGCTTATATTTCTGTCCGACCTTCCCGTTATTCCTATGATATGATCCGGAAAACGGGTGAATTTGTGATCAATCTGACAACGGAGAAGCTGGCGTATGCAACGGATTTCTGCGGGGTCCGTTCGGGACGTGATGTGGACAAGTTCCGGAAGCTGAACCTTACGAAAGAGAAAGCGCAGTTTGTTTCTGCACCGATGATCGGGGAGGCTCCGGTTTCGATTGAGTGCAGGGTGCGTGAGGTGAAGGAGCTGGGGTCTCATGACATGTTTCTTGCGGATGTGCTTGCGGTCCATGCGGATGAAGCTTATATGGATAAAAACAACAGGTTTTGTCTTAATGATGCGGGGCTTCTGGTTTATTCCCATGGGGAGTATCTGGCGGGTGGCCGGAAGGTGGGAACCTTCGGCTACAGCGTAAAGAAGAAGCAGCAGAAGAAGCAGATGCAGAAGAAGTTGGATAAGAAATCAGACAGGGAATCAGAGAGGGCAGGGAAGTTGAAAACGTCAGGAAAGCCAGGGATGTCAGGGAAGTTGAAGATGTCAGGAAAGCCAGGGATGTCAGGGAAATTAAAGACGTCGGGAAAGGTAGGGAGAGAGAAACGGTAGGTTCTCGGAGCTGTAAGGTTTATTGAGATTTGGTGGCTGTTATGCTAAAATGAAAGGATACAGTATGAATAATATTACACTGATAGGAATGCCTGGTGCGGGGAAGAGCAGCATCGGTGTCGTACTTGCGAAGGTACTTGGATACCAGTTTATTGACTCAGATCTTCTGATCCAGAAGGCGGAGAAGAGGACTTTGAGTAAGATCATCGAGGATGAGGGTACAGAGGGGTTCAAGGCGATCGAGAATCGTGTGAATGCTTCGATTCAGGTGGAGAATACGGTGATCGCTACCGGTGGAAGTGTGGTTTACTGCGATGAGGCTATGCAGCATCTGAAGTCTGAGGGTGTTGTGGTGTATCTTAAGATCTCGCTGGAGCTTCTTTCCAGGCGTCTTGGTAATCTTAAGGGGCGTGGTGTTGTGCTCAAGGAGGGGCAGACGCTGGCGAGTCTTTATGATGAGCGTGTTCCTTTGTATGAGAAATATGCGGATATTGTGGTGGATGAAGAGGATAAGGATCTGGAGGGGAGTCTCCAGGTTGTGCTTGAGGCACTGAAGAACAGGGGAGATAAGGCGTAACTGTTGGCTTGTGGAAACGGTTTGCTGGAGTGTTTCGGGTCATGGGTTGTGACAGGTTTTCGTCATAAATTGTTTACAAATCTGAAATATGTGTTATAATATACAACTGACCTAAAAAACGGTATTGCGGAACGTTTGTTCCTGCAGTAAATTCAGAGAAAGTTTCTGCTCATAGAGGAGTAAATAATAGAGGTGTGTTATGGAACAGTATGTGATTAAAGGCGGCAATCCTCTGGTTGGAGAAGTGGATATTGCGGGTGCGAAGAATGCGGCGCTTGCGATATTGTCAGCAGCCATTATGACTGATGAAACTATATTGATCGAGAATCTGCCAGATGTTAGGGACATCAATGTTCTGCTTGAGGCGATCTCCGAGATCGGGGCTCAGGTTGAGCGTATTGATAAGTCTACTGTAAAGATCAACGGTTCTACTATCGGCAATCTCAGCGTGGATTATGAGTTTATCAAGAAGATCCGTGCTTCTTATTATCTTCTGGGTGCTTTGCTTGGTAAGTATAAGCATGCGGAGGTTCCGCTTCCGGGTGGATGTAATATCGGCAGCAGGCCGATCGACCAGCATCTGAAGGGTTTCCGTGCTCTTGGTGCGGATGTTGATATCTGTCATGGTGCTATTGTTGCCAAGGCGGAGAATCTGCATGGCAGCCATATTTTCCTGGATGTGGTTTCTGTTGGTGCTACTATTAATATTATGATGGCTGCTTCTATGGCGACTGGTCGTACGATCATTGAGAATGCTGCGAGGGAGCCGCATGTTGTTGATGTGGCGAATTTCCTGAACAGTATGGGGGCGAATATCAAGGGTGCCGGTACGGATGTGATCCGTATCCGTGGTGTTGAGACGCTTCATCGTACGGAGTATTCGATCATTCCGGACCAGATCGAGGCTGGTACGTTTATGTTTGCTGCTGCGGCTACTCGTGGTGATGTTACTGTTCGTAATGTTATTCCTAAGCATCTTGAGGCTACTACGGCTAAGCTTGAGGAGATCGGGTGTGAGGTTGAGGAGTTTGATGATGCGGTTCGTGTCCGTGCGCCGCATGTGCTTCATCGTACGCATGTGAAGACGTTGCCTTATCCTGGTTATCCTACGGATATGCAGCCGCAGATCGCGGTTACTTTGGCTTTGGCTGAGGGTACGAGTATTGTTACTGAGAGTATTTTTGAGAACCGGTTTAAGTATGCGGATGAGCTTTCCCGGATGGGTGCCAATATTAAGGTGGAGGGGAACTCTGCTATTATTGATGGTGTGAGGAAGCTTACGGGGGCGCGTGTGAGTGCGCCGGATCTTCGTGCGGGGGCTGCGCTTGTTATTGCGGGGCTGGCTGCTGAGGGTGTTACGGTTGTTGATGATATTGTTTATATCCAGCGTGGGTATGAGAATTTTGAGGAGAAGCTCAGGAGTCTTGGGGCTGAGATTGAGAGGGTTTCCAGTGAGAAGGAGATTCAGAAGTTTCGGCTGCGCGTTGGGTGATGACTGATAACGATTGATGATAATTGGATATTTGAGTTTTGGGAGAGTTCCTGGGTGTTTGGACCTGGGGGCTCTTTTTTTGTGTGGGGGAGGGATGGGGGAGGGACGAACGGACAGTCTGCCAGCGGGGCGGCTGCATGGTCGTGCCTGGTGCGGTCGTTTCGCCGGGTCATACTAGGCGTCTGAGTCTTCTGCCGTGCAGGGCGCCCCATAACTCGCCATGTACGCTGATGCGTACCTGGCTCAGACAGATGGGGCTTACTCTGCGGCTTGTGGCCGCAGAGTACCTTCCCGTCAGAAGCCCCAGGCGCCAAGTATGACCAGCGGCTTACTCCGACGCACCGGGTCCCGACCATGCAGCCGTCCCGCTGGCAGTCTGTCCGTTCTGGTTTTTGGGAGTGTGAGGTGTGGTGGTCTGACGGGAGGGTGGTGGATACAGTGGAATGAGGTTTTGGCGGTTTTTGTCGAAGGGTTTTTGTTGACTTTTGCTGGTGGGGTGGTTATACTGAAGATACATATCTGGGAACATTCTGGGCCGTTCGGCTATCTGATCCCCATATGGTTGGTTGTATAAATATGGCGGGGAGGAGCCGGTTGGTTGTGTGAGGTTTTTTCTTTTGCCATCATAGTGAAAGGAGGAGTCTTATGCAGAGGAAGCGGCTTGAGGATATGAATCTTCTGGATGATTTTTTGTTTAACGCGGTGATGACGTTTCCTGGTATTGGTGAGAGGTTTTGCAGGTTGCTACTGCAGGTGGTGCTGGGGCGTGAGATCGGGAGGCTGCGGGTTGTTGCGCAGAGGGCTTTTGGTGGCCGGGATGAGGGTTTTCGCGGGGCGCGGCTTGATGTTCTGGCTGAGGAGGAGCTGATGGATGTTTTGGCGGATCCTTCTGTTTTTGATATTGAGCCGGATAATAATGGTGATGTTGTGAGTCTGAAGGATCTGCCGAAGCGGGTGCGGTTTTACCATGCGATCATCGACAGCCGATGTTTGAAGAAGGGTGAGGGTTTCGGGAAGCTTAAGAGGGTTTTTGTTATTTTTGTCTGTTCGTATGATCCGTTTGATCGGGGTAGGATGGTGTATACGATCCGGAATATGTGTGAGGAGATTCCGGAGATGGAGTATGATGATGGGATGAGGACGGTTTTTTTGAATACGAAGGGGGATGGTGAAGGTGTGCCGGAGGAGTTGGTGGCGCTGCTTCGGTTTATGGAGGATACCAGGGAGGTGAATGCGGTAAATGATGTTTTGAGGGAGCTGTTGGAGATGGTCAGGGTTGTTAAAGCGGATGGAAAGGTTACGGTGGCGTATATGAAGAGTTTTGAGATTGAGCAGATGTGGATTAATAAGGGGATCAGTCAAGGAATCGCCCAAGGGATTGAACAGGGGCGGAGTGAAGAGAGGGCGAATACGTTGAGGGAGAAGGCGCGTGCGGATCGGTTGGAGAGGGAACTGAGGAAGCTGCGGAGGGGGAGATGATGTTGTTTGGTTTTGGGGAGAGTTCCTGGGTGTTTGGGCCTGGGGGCTCTTTTTTTGTGGGATGAATGGAGGGAGGGAGTGGTGGTCTGACGGAAGGGGGGTGAGCCATCAGTGCTGCGCTGGATGGCTGCAGGGGCTGAGTTTCCTTGTGGTGTGTTGGGAGATGGTGTGGCATCGGCGCTGCGCTGGATGTGGGTGGGGTGAGTTTTTTGGGGTTTTGTCGTGAGGGGATTGGGGATAGAGGCTGTTTTGGATAGGGTGTGGTGTTTTTGTGTAATATTTAAATTTATTTTTGGAGTATTTTGGATTATAATTATGGAAAAAGATGGTTGGCCTGATTGACTGGTTGATTGATATCCGGAGTTTTGGTGACTGTTTTGTGGGACTTGAGAGAAGAGCTTCGGATGTGTGATGATGAGGGTTGTGTGATGAGCTTCGGATGTATGCTGATGTGGCTTGAGAGAAGAGCTTCGGATGTGTGCTGATGAGGGTTGAGAGAAGAGCTTCGGATGTGTGTTGATGAGGGGTGTGTGATGGGCTTCGGATGTGTGTTGATGTGGCTTGTGTGAGGGCTTCGGAGGTTTGTTGGTCTGGTTTTGAGGGTGGTCTTTTGGGGGCTGCCTGGGTTTTGGAGGAGAGTGGGTTGTATGTGTGATTATGTGGTTTTGCCGCTTTTGAATTCGTCTTTTGAGCCTGGGAGGGCTCGGGAGGTTGTTGAGGGGTTTGTAGATGTGGATTTGAGGAATATTGCGCGGGCTGAGCTTTTTTATTTTACGGGGCAGGCGGAGGAGTGTTGTGAGATCACGAGGAGGTATCTGTCCAGCAGGGTTATTGAGCTGAAGCTTTCGGCGTGTATTTTGTATGGGTATTCTAATCTGTCGCTGGGGAATGTGGCGGCGGCTAAGCGGGGGATGGAGGGGATCCAGTCCTGTGTGAAGATTGCTATGAAGAAGAAGGTTCCTAAGGATGTTTATGCGTCCTGTCTTCTGGCGGGGTATGTGGGGGCGGTTTTGCTTCATCTGCCTACGGATGGGATGCCTGCTTTTGGGGAGTACAGCAGGATGCTTCCTGAGGGGCTGAGGCTTTTTGCCACGTATGTGATGGCGCACCATACTTATCTTAACGGGGAGATATGGAGTGCTTATGGGATGGGGAAGGCTGCTTTGTTTATGGCGGATAGGTCGTATCCGATCAGTATGACGTATATCCACTGTATGATGGCGGTGTGTGCGATCAACCGAAAGCATAAGCAGGAGGCGCAGGAGGAGATGCTCCGGAGCTGGGAGCTGGCGAAGATGGATGGGTTTCTGGAGCCTTTTATTGAGCATCATGGGCTTTTGCGGGGGCTGATCGAGGCATGTATCCGGAACCGGGATCCGGAGGCGTATCAGCGGATCACGAAAGGGGTGCTTTCTTTCAGCAGGGGCTGGATGGCGCTTCATAATCCTGAAAACCGGAGAAAGGTTACGGGGGAGCTGTCGACGATGGAGTTTTCTATTGCCATGCTGGCAAGTGGGGGATGGACCAATAAGGAGATCGGAGAGCATCTGGGGATTTCCATTAATACTGTTAAGCATTACCTTACGGATATCTTTTGCAAGCTGAATGTCAAGAAGCGGGATGAGCTGAAGAAATTCATGTTAAAATAGTGACAGAGGCACTTTTTTTTGAAAAAACGTGCCTTACAAAACAACTGGTAGTGTTGTATAATAAATACCACAAATAGTCAGATTTTATTGGGAAATCAGACGAAAAGAACCAGTGAACGAGTAAGTTAAGAAGGAGGAGTTGAAGACTGATTCTCGATAACATCTGATAATGTCAATATCCTTACCAAAAATGCCTGGTATATTGATATTACAATCACATAAGGGTAAAATATTGAAAAGGTGTAACCTGTTTACTCACCGGCTAAAAACATGAAGCTTTTTTAAGAGAAAGGAATATAAACAGAAGTAAAGTAATAAGAAATACAGTACACGTTAATGCACACATAGGAAAGCGGGAAAGGTATGAAAAAATTAAGGAATAATAAGATCAGAAAACTCCTGGCATTTATGGTGGCTTTGGCGTTGATGGTATCCTGTATGCCGAGTGCATATACGATCTCCGCGAGTGAGGCGTTCGGAGATGGAACGGAGGATATATTTACAGATGGCGAAATTACATCTGAACCAGCGGCCGAAGAATCGACACCGGATGTAAGCAGCGCTGACCAGGAGGAAACGGAACAGGCGCAGCAATTGACGCTTACATATGAAAATGATTCTGTTAAAGTAACAGCAGAGGCACTGGAGGACGGAGCTCTTCCGCAGAATACAGCATTGAAGGCTGACAGCGTAAACGAGAATTCATCCGTATCTTATGATACAGTTTCTCAGAAGCTTTCAGCAGCAGCTACAGACAAGGGCAGCAGCCTGAGAGGTTTTTTTGCGTATGATGTGTATTTTGCTGATGGCGACGGAAACAGAGTCGAGCCGAACGGCAGAGTCAGAGTAACTTTTGAGTACAAGACACCGGCAGCACCGGAGCTTACCGATGCAGCTAGCACGAGTGTAACCGTTGAGAAGCTTCATTATAACAGCAGTACCGGTGATACTGATGTTAACACCTTACAGGCCAACGAGGATCTGAAGGTTCTGAATGTCAACGAGGGCAAACAGATCCAGACACTTCAGGTTGAGACTGGCAACGCAGCTGTTTTTGCCGTTATGTGGGATTCTCCTGAGACAGCAGATGTCGAGGCGGAAGCTGTTTCCGGTAATGGGGACGAGGTGTCTATCGCATCAGAGGAGCTTACGGACGGAATGGATATTTCGGACGAGCCTGAGCAGGATGCAGCTGAGACACCGGCAGCAGAGAATCCGGAGGTAACTCCTGATGCAGAGCCTTCTGAGGCTCCGGCGGAGAATCCGGATGCTGAACCTACCGAAGCGCCGGCAGAGGATCCGGATGTGGTGGAAGAACCGGCAGAGGATATTGCGAGCCCGGATGAGGTTCCGGCAGCAGATGAGAATGGTGAGACAAGCCTGATCGAGGTTCTGGGAGACGATACGAATCTTCGTGTCAGCCCATCTATCGAGGCAGAGGTTCTGGCAACTGTAAACGCAGGAACACAGCTCACACTTCTGGATACCGTAACAGCAGAGGACGGAGCAACCTGGTACAAGGTTTCCTGGGAAGGAACCGAGGCTTACATAAGAAGTGATATGGCACAGGTTGTTGACAGCAGTGATGAGGCAGAAGAGCCTGAGGATGTGCAGGAAGAAGAAATTCAGCCTGAGATCACCAGATATGATTACAAGAGTGACGAGGTCAATGTCAAGGTTACTCTTACCGACCCGGCAGACCTTCCGGACAACGCAGAGCTTTCCGTAACACCGGTAGAGCTCAGCCAGGAAGCCGAAGACCAGATCACAGAAGAAGCGATCAAAGAAAAGAAAGCCATCGAGAAGATCCATTCCTACGATATCAAATTCCTGGTGGACGGCGAAGAGGTTCAGCCAGGTGCTACGGTGAAGGTAGAAGTATCACTTCCAGATATAAAGGCCGGACAGGATGCAGACGTATATCATGTTGATGCAGATGACAATGTTGAAAATATGGATGGAAGCGTTAACAAAAAAGGAAATATCGAATTTGACACAACGCATTTTTCGACATATGTAATTGTGAAAAAAGGAAATGAAGCAGTTACAGTTACAATTAAGCATTACGATGATTCGAATCCAAAATATCCGGTAAAGATATATTCTGATGATGAAGTAAACTTCGAAGTTGGCAAGAGCGGCAGAATAGATAATTATGTAAAAGCTACAAACTGGACAGTTGAAAAAGTTGTTGTTGGAAATAACACATATACAGAAGAAGCTGATTATAGTGAAATTGAAGTAGCACAGGATACTCTGGTTAAAGTCTATTATTTGCCGAAAAACATAACAACAAAGGGAAATGTAAAGTTTTATGATTATACAGTAAATGCGGGACTTGATCAGAACAAAAATCCGCGTTCAATTAATGAAAGTAATAGTTATGCTGAAAGTCATAGAAATGATACTAACAAATTAATGGTAGGTAATAATGATGATGGGGCAATTCCGTATCGTTATTCCGCACCTGCTGATAATAATCAAAATGGAAATAAATGGACAGGAAATAAGAATCCATCAGCAGCAACCGGATTACTTATGAATGTTTCGGATAATGGAGAAGGTTCACCTGTATTTAAGTATGCAGACCCTGGATTTTTCACTGACAGTGATATTACTTTTACAGGAGAGGATGAAAAAACCAGATATCTTAGACAGTATTTAGATAAGTATAAATTGATTTTTGCTCAGAAGGGTGATACTTATACATTGTCTGAGGTTCAAAATGAGAGTGGAACAAAGGTTAGTGGAGCTGGAGCGGACTTTTTCCCACTTGATGGAGTTATTAAGAATTATGAACAGGGAAAGAAAACAAAAGTAGAGTCAAATGTTTCAAATACTGATAATACAAAGCATAATTATTATTTTGGAATGAGATACGATGTAGAATTTTCAATTAATGATTATGTAGGACCTTTGACGTATAATTTTACAGGTGACGATGATTTATGGGTAGCATTGGACGGAAAACGTGTTCTTGATTTAGGTGGAATTCATAATGCTTTGTCAGGAAGTGTTGATATTTGGAAAGAACTTAGCATTACTGATAAGGAAAATCTGAGTGAAGAACAGAAGAATGCAAAGCATAGATTAACAGTTCTGTATATGGAACGAGGTGCTGGTGTATCAAACTGTTCTATGAGCTTTACACTTCCGAATGCAAGAATTGTAAATACCACAAAAGAACCGCTTGCGACATTGGATTTTACGAAAGTAGATTCTGGAAATCGAGGATTAGCAGGAGCAAAGTTCACACTTGTTAATAAGGATACAAATGAAACAATAACTGCAACATCAGTACCTGGCGGTGCGGTATCATTTGTCGGTTTAGCAGAAGGTGAATATACATTAACAGAAACATCTGCACCAAAGGATTATGTCTCTGATAAAACTGCATATAAGGTAAAAGTTACATCAGACGGTAATACTGCAGTAGCTAAAATCTACAATGACAAAGAGGAAGTTGTTAAGCAGATTGTTAACTATACAGAAAAAGAAGAGGCAATAAAAAATCTGAAGAGTAGTAAATCTGTTAGTGTAGTTAATTATGATGATAAGAGAACTTATCAGATTGATTTGAGTGCTGAGGTGACAGGACGAGAAGCCGGTGAAGAGGCTAAGGCTGCGAGTGTTGTAATGGTACTGGATGCAAGTAGGTCAATGAATGATAAAATAGACGGTGTAAAAAAAATTGATACATTAAAGACAGCTGCTAAACAGTTTATTAGTACACTGCATGAAAAATCACCGAAAAGTGAGATCTCCATAATTTGGTATAGTGGTTCTGAACGAGAAGAAAGTAATTTGACAACAGTTAGATCTTTTGTTACACTGAATGATTCTGGAGTAGAAACATTAAATAGTTATATTACGACTCCAGGAAGAAGCATAGATGGTGGAACACCTATGGGAGCTGCATTGGAAGCGGCAAATAAGCAACTAGGTTCAGCAAATAAGGAAAACAAGAATAAATATGTATTGCTAATGACGGATGGTTTACCAGGACATTGGTCTGATAATAATAATAAAAACTGTATGGTTGCTAACAATGCAGTTGATAATGCGACCAAAATAAAGAGTCAGGCTGTATTGTATACTGTAGGTGTTGGATTTGGTAAGGACAGTTTTTATTGGAATGATGCAGATTCAGCAAGTTCTTCTAATAGTTTGAAGCATGGGGAACATGATAAAATGAGCGGAAAAGATTTCCTTGAAAAACTTGCAACAAAGCAAGAAGGTCAGAAATACGCTTATAGCACAGATAACTTAAGTGAGTTAACCGGTATTTTCACAGATATTGCTGGTAAGATTGGTGATTTGTTTACTGTTCAGCCGAAGGAAATCGTAGATATTATTGATCCACGGTTTGAACTCACAGAAACGGGTTTAAAGCAGTTGGCTGATAATTGTCATCTTGGAGAAGAAACTATTGAAACCAAGCAAGATGGTTCGAAAGAAATCACTTGGAAAGATAGTGAAACAAAGGCTGAGTTGGGTAAAGTAACAATTGTAAAAAATGAAAATGGTTCAACTACAATTACCTGGACCGGTGGTGCAGCGAAGATTGGAAACAAGGAAGCTACAGAAACGAAAAATCAGGGCTGGAAGGCTAGTTTCCAGATTAAGGCAAAAGACGATTTCATTGGTGGTAACATGGTTCCAACCAACGGTTCAGATTCTGGTATTTACTTAGATGATGATACGACCAGAAAATTTGAACAGCCATCGGTCAATGTAAAACTTTTAAGTCTGAATATTGGAAACGATGAAACAACTGTTTTCAAAGGCGACCTAATTGATCCGTCAGGATATGTGAGTGAACTTGCCAAGAAATTAAAGGTTATAGAGCTGGATGGAGAGACAAATACACTTACAGGTGTTAGTCCATTAACATCTGATAAGTCAGCAGTAAATTTAACATTGACACCTGATCAGAAAACAGCATTATGTAATGGAAATACAATAATACTTGGAGAACAGAATTCAGATGGAACTTATCCATATGAATATATTTATCCTGGTACTACGGATGCAGTAGGATATTTCACCTATACGTATAAGGTATCAGAAAGACCAGGTGGAAATATGACTCCACATAAAGCGACAACAGTAGGAACTGCAGTAGAGAAGTATGAGCTTGTAGTAACGTATCATCCATATTCTAAAGAAACAAGAAAAAATATACCGGAACTTAGTAAAATAAAAGTACCGGCAAAAAATGGTGGTACAGAAGTTACTTCTGAAAATATTGCACCTGTTACAGGAACCTACACAGTAAATGTAATTGCTGGACAGATTGAAATTACCAAGAAACTTTCTGGTAATGAAACAGCTCAGCAGGATGCAACATTTACATTTGAAATTTATAAAGTCGTAACGAAAGATGGAAACAGGGTCGAAGATAAACTTACGACTGATCCAGAAATAATAACTGCAACTATTAAAGAGGGTGAGAATGTAGCTAAGTTCGGTAATGATACGAAGGTTACAATTACAGGCTTATCCAGAGGTGACTATATTGTAAGAGAAACATCTCATAATGGTTATACATTAGAGTCAGCAGTTTATAACAAAGGAAAAACAAACTGTTTGGCAGTGAATAATGTTACTAAGGATGTTACATTTACAATTGGTACTGACACAGGAAATAAGAATGCATTAGAGGCTGATGAGTTAAAAGCTGAAAATGTTGTTTATGAAACTTATGCAGGACCGGGATGTGTTGGCGTGGCCGATTTCACTAATAAGGAAATAGTAGCAGATGTTGGCTTTGTAAAGATTGACGCGGCAAAAGATTTGAATAACAATACGATTACGCTTAGTGGTGTCGAGTTTAAACTTTATAAGGCTAATGATAAGTGGGAGCAGGGAAATCTTGTAAATGATAATGTAAAATCTGGTACAGATGGAACATTTGAACTTGAAAAATTACTGCCAGGCAATTATCTGTTAGTAGAAACAAAAGCAGCTACAGGATATTCTGTACCAAAAGATCCTTGGAGAATTAAAGTAGATTCTAAAGGAACTGTTACGGTAACTAAGACAAACAGCACTCTAATTAATCTTACAGAGTATCATAATAAGAAAGTATATCAGCTTGAAAACGCAAAGGTATATTCCTTACCACAATCTGGTGGACCGGGAACCTATGGATTTACAATCAGTGGTGTAGCGATTCTTGCAACTGCACTCCTGTTGTTTATAAATAATAAACGAAGGGAGGAAGAAGCAAAGAGATCGTAACACATTAATTGTAAATGGCCGATGAAGGGCGAAAAAGAAAAATGCAGAGAAAGAAAGGAGCAAACCTTATGAAAAATTTATTTAAAAAGATTGGTGCATTATTAGTGGCAGCGGTTATGGTACTGTCTATGTGCACAGCGGTATTTGCAGAAACAAAGACTTCTGCAACAATTACAGTTAAAAACGCGGATGATGCAACATTAACTTACGCGCAGGTAATTAAAGCTGATCAGTCAACAAAAACAGGTTGGAATTTTGTAGATGATAAAGTTGCTAAAGCATATGTGGATGCGTTTGGTGTGGCTGATGCTCAGGCTGCTATTGAGGCAATGATTCCGGCAAACAATGTAGATGCAAATAAATTAGGTGCGGCACAGGCCAAGGCAGCAGGACAGGTAAACAACTTTGTAACTATGACCAATCCGCAGACTGTAAATGCAGCAGGTGTTTATTTAATCAAAGCAACAGAAGAAGGTTATACCTATAATTTGATGAGTGCTTATATTGGATTTGGTGAAGTTACTAAGACAATAGAGGGTGGAGAAGTAGTAAAGTATGATTATCCATCCTTAGTAGATACAGAACTTGACGCAAAGAAAACACCAATTAAAGTAACGAAAGAGCTTACAGATGGAGATAATGCAGGAGACCATGTAGTTGCAAATGGTGATATTCTTACTTATACGGTAAAGACAAACGTTCCGTATATTGCACCAACAGATACTGATAAAACATTCTGGGTATATGATGAATTAACAGGTGCTGAGTATACTGAGACAGAGAGCGCAACAATTACTCTTGCTGGAGTGGCAACAACAGGATATACGATTAATTGGAATAATCCAAAATCTGGAAAATTCAATGTTGATTTAACTGGCATGATCAACGATGCAAACAGCAATGCTGGAAAAGAAGTAGTAATTACTTATAAGGTAAAAGTAACGGCTGAAAATGATGCGATTACCAATAAAGCAACAGCAGGACATGAGGGCAAAGATACTTATGGTAGTGATAAAGTTGATCTTTATGAAGGTAATATCACATTAACTAAAACAAATGATTATAAAAAAGAAGATGAAAAAGTATTACTTGCAGGAGCAGGATTTGAAGTCAGAAAAGATAGTGAAAGATCTACAGCATTAAACTTCAAAAAAACTGCTGAAGGTGAATACTTATATGTTGAAGCACCAATTACGAATGGCGAAGGAAATGTAATAACAACAACAGAAATTGTAACTAATACAAATGGTACAGTAAAAATTAAAGGTCTTGATATTGGAACATATTATTTCAAAGAGATTACAGCTCCTAAGGGATATTCTGTACGTCAGGATTCTGTTAATGCTACACTTGAAGTAACAGCTGACAATGGAAAAGATGGAGTAGCAAGTAAAGTTCTTACAGCTACAACAGAGATGAAAGATACCAAACTCAACTCCCTTCCATCCACAGGTGGCATGGGAACATATCTCTTCACTATCATCGGTGTTGTAGTTATGGCTGGCGCTGCTGGTGCTTTCTTCATCAGCCGCAGAAAAGGATCTGAGGAGTAATCGTTTGATTGCCGGATTGATTCAATTCAAAAATTATTTATAAGCAACGACAAAGCAAGTATTAAAACAAAGTAGTAAATCTTTTACCGCCCGGCCCTTTCGGGGGCCGGGAGTGGTAAATACAACAGTATGGAGAAACCTATGAGAAAGAATAAGAAGAAAAATTATATTGGACTTGGTTTGCTGTTTCTGATAGGGTTGTCCATACTGCTGTATCCGATGGTCAGTGATGCCTGGAACCGGTACAGGGACAGCCTGCTGATCAGTAATTATAGCAGCAGTGTTTCTTCGGATGATAATTCGGAGAAGATTGACAGCATGTGGAAGGCAGCACAGGAGTATAACGAACAGATCAAGCAGGAAAGTGTGCCAGATGCCTTTTCCGTGAGGGATGGACAGACGGACAGTACATATGAGTCTCTTCTGAACCTGAATGGTGATGGAATGATGGGGTATGTGGAGATTCCTGTGATCGATGTGAGCATTCCAATCTATCATTACACGACAGATGAGTCTCTGGAGAAGGGTGCCGGTCATTTGTTCGGCAGCAGTCTTCCGGTTGGCGGCAAGAGTACCCATTGTATTTTGTCGGCACACAGAGGACTTCCAAGTGCGAAACTTTTTACAGATCTGAATCTTGTGGAAGAGGGAGATGTTTTTTACCTGCATGTGCTGGGTAAGACGCTTGCCTACGAGGTGGATCAGATTCTTACCGTTCTTCCGGAGCAGACAGAGTCTCTGGGTATCACGGATGGGGATGATTATGTAACGCTGGTTACGTGTACGCCTTATGCGGTGAATACGCACAGACTTCTGGTGAGGGGACACAGAGTTCCGATGAAGGCTGCGAAGGCGGTTCAGAAAACAGAGAAGAAGGTTACCGGAATCACCAATCCGACGCTTCCGATGCTTGCTCTCTGTGTTGTGATCGGAATTGTGATCGCGGTGATCCTGGTTGCCGGTATCAATTCTGTTCAGAACAAAAAACGACGCAGGAAATGATTTATGGCTAAAAAGAAAAAAAAGAAAAAGAGTAATGTTGTCCTGAACATTTTTATCGCCCTGGTGTTTCTGGCGGGAGCGGGAGTGTTCCTTTATCCTACGATCAGTGATATGTGGAACCAGTATCGAAATGCCCAGCTGGTCAGTAAGTACGAGGAAGCGGTAACAGAGCTTTCGGACAACGACTATGACAGGCTGTGGAAAGAGGCGAAGGAGTATAATGCCGAGCATCCGGTGAATGCCATTGTAGATGCTTTTGAGGAAGAGGATACTTATGAGCTGAGTCATCCTTATGACAGGGTTCTGGATCCGAACGGTGATGGTCTGATGGGGAGTATCGAGATCCCGAAGATCAAAGCCAGACTGGCGATCTATCATGGACTGAGCAAAACGGTCCTGGAAAAGGGTGTCGGTCATGTGGAGGGTACCAGCCTTCCGATCGGAGGCAAGAGCACCCATGCGGTTCTGGCGGCGCATCGAGGTCTTCCTAACGCAAAGCTTTTTACAGATCTGGATCAGATGGAAAAGGGAGATATTTTTATTCTGCACATTCTTGGCAAGCATCTGGCCTACAAGGTGGATCAGATCAAGACGGTGCTTCCGGATGAGACCAGTGACCTGGATATTATCGAGGGTGAAGATCATGTGACTCTGATCACGTGTACCCCTTATGGAGTTAACACCCACAGGCTTCTTGTCCGGGGAGTGCGGACGAAATATGTGGTGGAAGATACAAAGAATGACGAAACGATACCGCAGAAGCTTGCTGTTGTGGATCCGAAGAGGGTTCTGGCCGGCGGCGCTGCAGTGCTTGTTGTTCTGATCCTGCTGATTTATCTGATCGTCCGTCATAGGGACAAAAAACGGAAAAAGAAGCAGCTTTCAGAAAGGAAAGAGGAGGCAGAGAGCGATGAAAAATAGAAGAAAGCAAGGGAAAATATTCCGGAGCCTTCTGGCTGTTCTGATGCTGACGGCTATGCTGGTCACGAGTGTTTTGCAGCCGGTTTTCGCCGGGGATTATGAAGCTGGAAAAACAGGTAATCTGACGTTGACGGTTCAGCAGGCGGATGAGGAGGGAAACCAGACTCCGCTGCCGGATGTAGGGCTGACGATCTACAAGGTTGGCAGTGTGAATTTTGATGGCAATGTGCATTTCGTGTTGGATGAGGCACTGGCTGCCGCAGCAATCGATTTTGATTCCATCACGACGGCTGACGGCTGGTATGAAGCGGCAGAGAAGCTGGCGGCTATGATCGTCAGCGGAAGCGTGGATGTGTGGGGTATGTCCAAGTCCTCTGATGCAGAGGGGAATATGACTTTCGCTGATCTGGCTGAGGGTATGTACCTGGTGGTGCAGACAGATGGAAACAGCAGTGTTATGGTTTCACCGATGCTGATTTCCGTTCCTTTTGCAGATCAGGAGCAGGGCTGGATGTACGATGTACAGGCTTATCCGAAGTCTGTAAGTAATCCGCCGAAGCATACACAGATCCAGGTTACGAAGAGGATCTATAATGTTGATGATAACGGGAATGTGATTCCTCTGGAAACGAAAGAGGATGTAACTTATAAGGTTGGCGTTTTTTCGGATCAGGAAGGTACGATCCCGTTCCGTGATGATTATTTACAGGATATCCATATCCAGAATGCTTCCAGTGGTACAGCTACATGGACGGATGTTCCGGATGGCACCTATTATGTATTTGAGCTGGATGAGGATGGAAAGCTTCTTCAGCAGAATACGGAGATCAAGGTGGATGATCAGAATTTTTACTACTACGATGTAACGAAGCCGAATGGTGAGAATGAAGAGAAGTCCAATCAGGTTGTGATCGGTGGAGATAGTGGTGCTGCTGAGGCTGCGGCTTATGTAAATAACTATTATACAAAGATTCCGGATATATTCAGCCGTAACGGATATATCAACATTAAGAAGAATGTGATGATCGATGGTGTTGCTTCTACTGTGGATGATACGTTCTATGCTGGTTTGTTCTCCACTGAGAGTAACGGTGAGCTGACGCTTGAGAAGGTAGTGACTCTGAAACAGAATGATAGTGTTCAGGTAATGGTGGATCTTCCAATGGATCAGGAGATCAACAGTGTTACTTATACTGTTCTGGAGACGGATAAGGATGGAAATCCGGTTGATGATGATACCTTTAAGTATACAGTTACCGGTCAGGGTGAGGTTACACTGAATAATGATAACCGATATACTGTAACAAAGGAGATCACTAACAGTCTTTCTTCCGAGCCGACACCGATTCCGACTGCTACACCTGGAGCAAATCATGGTGGAAATGATCGGATCACTCCGATCCCGAATAATGGTACAGCGGGCGGAACTGCTCCGAACGATACCAGCGGTACAGCAAGACGTTCTGTAAAGACCGGCGATGATACACCGATCGGCGTATGGGTTGGAATCCTTGCAGCAGCGATCATTGTTGGCGGTGGTGCAGCTTATGGAGTTAAGAGAAAGAAGAAAAAATAAATAACGGATCGTTCTGAAGGATGATCAATGGAAGAACCGGGCGATGTGGATGCCCGGTTCTTTTTGGGAATATTTACGTATTGGGGATGAAAAAGCAGCGGGTGATATTTTTTATCGAAAATTGCTCTTGACATTTTGGTATGATAAGTATATTGTATGTGTTGCAGCAAATTTCATAAAAGATAGCCTTTTATTCAGAGTGGTGGAGATACAAAGGATCTGTGAAGCCACGGCAACCCCGGAGAATCCAGGAAGGTGCCAACCTGAGCGAGCAATCGAACAATAAGAGGATTGTTTACAGAATTTAAACAGTCCGGATTGTACGGGCTGTTTTTTATGTATATAACCATTGTTTTATTACAAAAGGAGAAGATCATGGAGAAAATTTTATTTACATCTGAATCTGTAACTGAGGGTCATCCTGACAAGGTCTGCGACTCTATTTCCGATGCGATCCTTGATGCTATGATGGCACAGGATCCGATGAGCCGTGTTGCATGTGAGACTGCTACTACAACAGGTCTTGTACTTGTTATGGGCGAGATCACAACCAAGGCTAATGTTGATATCCAGAAGATCGTTCGCGATACTATCCGTGAGATCGGATATGACAATGCGGATTATGGCTTTGATGCAGATACCTGTGCGGTTATTACATCACTTGACAAGCAGTCCACAGATATCGCTATGGGTGTTGACAAGGCTCTTGAGCAGAAAGAGGACGATATGAATGAGGACGAGCTGGATTCCATCGGTGCCGGTGACCAGGGTCTTCAGTTTGGTTATGCTTCCAATGAGACTGAGGAGTATATGCCATATGCCATCAACATGGCTCACAAGCTTGCTCAGCAGCTGACAAAGGTTCGTAAGGACGGCACTCTGAAATATTTAAGACCGGATGGAAAGACTCAGGTTACTGTTGAGTATGATGAGGCCGGCAAGCCGAAGAGAATTGATGCTGTTGTATGCTCTACACAGCATGATCCGGATGTTACTCAGGAGCAGATCCATGAGGATATTAAGAAGTATGTTTTTGATGCGATCATTCCGGCTGATATGGTTGATGCGGATACGAAGTATTTCATCAATCCGACAGGTCGTTTTGTTATCGGCGGACCTCACGGTGACAGTGGTCTGACAGGTCGTAAGATCATCGTTGATACCTACGGCGGAACAGGACGTCACGGCGGCGGTGCTTTTTCCGGTAAGGATTGCACAAAGGTTGACCGTTCTGCTGCTTATGCTGCACGTTATGTTGCAAAGAACATTGTTGCAGCCGGTCTTGCTGACAAGTGTGAGATCCAGCTTTCTTATGCGATCGGTGTTGCGCATCCGACTTCTGTCAGTGTGAATACCTTCGGAACAGGTAAGCTTTCTGAGACTAAGCTTGTTGAGATCGTTCGTGAGAATTTTGATCTTCGTCCGGCTGGTATCATCAAGATGCTTGACCTTCGTCGTCCGATCTACAAGCAGACTGCTGCTTATGGTCATTTCGGCCGTACAGATGTTGATCTTCCATGGGAGCATCTGGACAAGGTTGAGACTCTGAAGAAGTATCTGTAAGAGAGTCAAAAAAATATTTATATATCCTTTTGGCAGGAATATTGATTTTAAGAAATGCATATGATATAATGCCATTAGGCAAAAGAGATAGTAATAGTTCCAAAAGAACAAAGAGTGAAGCCCCCGGTAGTGCCAATACCGGGGGCTTCTTCTAATTTTTTATAGTGGACAAGAAACCACTAGGTTAGCGTTGTCCTACTTGTTGCCGTCTAGCCATTTGCAAACGTAATAGGCAGTTATGTTTGCCATGCAGGAAACAAGAAAAGAGATAATAATTTCCAAAAGAACTCACCTCCTCCCGTTGCCGGGTATCGGGTGGACAACAAAAATATGATAGCATAGTTTAGAACAAAATGGAATAATACTGATGCTGGAAGATGGGGTTTTTTATAGAAAATTTAGAGATAGGGAATATAGTTTATGTTATAATACGTGTATGTGAATGTGTGAATTTATAAAGGATGGAGATACAGATGAAGTTAAAAACACGTATTATTGTGGGCTTCGTTGCGATCATCCTGCTGCCGCTGCTTCTTTTTTCCGCAAGTCTGTACGGGTTCAGCCAGACGCAGGCGAAGCATGTGCAGGAGAGCAGCAGCCAGGATTCGGATTCCAGCCAGATGGTCTATGATATTTCGCTGCCGCAGTCTTCCAGCAGCCAGGTGAAGCTGATGGCCAAGGATATGATCCTGACCGCAACGATCATCCTTGTTTTTACTGCGTTGTCCGTAGGGCTGTGGATTTATCGGAGCATTGCGGTTCCGCTGGTGAAGCTTAAGAAGGCTACCAAGAACATCAAGGAGGGGAATCTGGATTTTGTGCTGGAGGTTGAGGGGAATGATGAATTTTCCCAGCTTTGCCAGGATTTTGAGGAGATGCGTAAGCGTCTGAAGGAGTCCACGGAAGAGAAGATCCTGATGGATAAGGAGAATAAGGAGCTGATCAGTAATATTTCCCATGACCTGAAGACGCCGATCACTGCGGTGAAGGGTTATGTGGAGGGGATCATGGATGGTGTGGCGGATACGCCGGAGAAGATGGACCGGTATGTGCGTACCATTTATAATAAGACCAATGAGATGGATCATCTGATCAATGAGCTGACCTTTTATTCCAAGATCGATACCAACCGTATTCCGTATACGTTCAGCAAGCTGAATGTGGAGGATTATTTTTCGGATTGTGCGGAGGAGCTTGGGCTTGAGATGGAGACCAGGGGGATCGAGCTTGTGTATGCCAATTATGTGGAGAAGGGTGTGCAGGTTATTGCGGATGGTGAGCAGATCCGCCGTGTGATCCATAATATCGTGAGTAATGCCATTAAGTATATGGAGAAGCCAAGGGGGATCATCCAGCTTCGTGTGAAGGATGTGGGTGATTTTATCCAGGTGGAGATCGAGGATAACGGCAAGGGGATTGCCGCCAAGGATCTGCCGTATATTTTTGACCGTTTTTACCGTACCGATGTTTCCAGAAATTCTTCCAAGGGAGGAAGCGGTATCGGACTTTCCATCGTAAAGAAGATCATGGAGGATCATGGTGGAAAGGTCTGGGCCACAAGCCGGCTGGGGATTGGAACGATCATGTATTTTGTTCTCAGAAAATATCAGGAGGTACCGATGAATGAGTAGGATTTTGATCATAGAGGATGAGGAAGCGATCGCGGATCTGGAGAAGGATTACCTGGAGCTTTCGGGTTTTGAGGTGGAGATCGAGAACCGTGGTGATACGGGGCTTGTACGTGCCATGAAGGAGGAGTTTGATCTGATCATTCTGGATCTGATGCTTCCGGAGGTGGATGGCTTTGATATCTGCCGGCAGGTCCGTGAGGAGAAGAATACGCCGATCATTATGGTTTCTGCCAAGAAGGATGATATCGATAAGATCCGCGGACTGGGTCTTGGTGCGGATGATTATATGACCAAGCCGTTCAGCCCAAGTGAGCTGGTTGCACGTGTGAAGGCGCATATGGAGCGTTATAACCGGCTGGTTGGTTCTAATGTGCATAAGAATGATGTGATCGAGATCCGTGGTATTAAGATCGATAAGACGGCCAGGCGTGTGTGGGTCAATGGTGAGGAGACGACGTTTACGACCAAGGAGTTTGATCTTTTGACTTTTCTGGCTGAGAATCCGAACAGGGTTTTTACAAAGGAGGAGCTTTTTCGGGAAATCTGGGATATGGAGTCTGTGGGTGATATCGCTACGGTTACGGTGCATATCAAGAAGATCCGTGAAAAGATCGAGTTTAATACGGCCAAGCCTCAGTATATTGAGACGATCTGGGGTGTGGGGTACCGGTTTAAGGTGTGAGCCTGCGGGGAAGGCTTCGGATGGAGCTGCTGCAGGTGTATGAGTGCAGATCGGAATGATGGTGTATGATCTGTCGGGTGCTTTTGAGAGGAGTGGAGATATGCCGCTGTTGAGGGAAAGAATTTATACGATAGAGGATATTTATGCTTTGCCGGAGGGTGAAAGAGCGGAACTGATCGATGGACATATTTATTATATGGCGCCGCCGAATACGATGCATCAGAGGATTTCAAGTATTTTGTCCAGAAAGATAGGTAACTATATAGATTCTAACAAGGGCAAATGTGAGGTGTTTGCCGCACCGTTTGCGGTGTATCTGGATGAGAAGACGAATACTTATGTGGAACCGGATGTTTCTGTTATCTGTGATCCGGATAAGCTGGATGACAGGGGATGTAAGGGGGCTCCGGACTGGATCATCGAGATCGTTTCTCCGGCGAGCAGGCGTATGGATTATTATACCAAGCTGTTTAAATACAGGACTGCCGGTGTGAGAGAGTACTGGATCGTGGATCCTGTGAAGAAGCTGGTAATGGTGTATGATTTTGAAAATGAGGATACGGAGCAGTATACATTTCAGGATTCGATCAAGGTGGGAATCTATGAGGAGCTGAGGATCGATTTTGCTGAGATGTGATAAAAATGGAGGGGAATATCGTCTGGTGATAGCCCCTCCTTGTTTTTTGGCAAAAAAATAGAACGCCGTCGCAACGCCGTCCTTACAAAAACACAAAGTGTTTTTTGATTCTGAAATTATTATATGTGCGAGATGATATTTTGTCAACCTGTTTACTGCGAAAATTTACCACGGTATACATCCGACTTAGATGCAAAAATCTGAAATATGGATAATCGTCAGTGACAGAAAAATTCGTTTCAGGTATAATGAAACTAACTATGATATTGATATGGGGAAAGTAACAGAGGTGGATTTTTTGAAAGGACGAATTATGGAAGACAGATTATACAAGAAACTGGAAGCGTACGGTAAGAGTGATTTTTATCCGTTTCATATGCCGGGGCATAAGAGGAATCCGCTGGCTGTGGAGGGGGATTTTCCGGTAGAGAGGGATATTACGGAGATTGACGGGTTTGATAACCTGCATCATGCTGAGGATATTTTGAAAAGGGCGCAGGAGGATGTCGCACGGCTTTATGGTGTGCCGGAGAGTTTTTACAGTATTAATGGAAGCTCCGGGGCGATCCTGGCGGCGGTGTCTGCGGCTGTGGATAAGGGGGGACAGATCCTGGTGGCAAGGAACTGCCATAAGGCGGTTTACCATGCGATTTATCTGCGGGAGCTGAGTGCCACGTATATTTATCCACATGAAGATCCGAAATTGGGGATAAACGGAGGAATTTCACCCGGCCGTGTGGAAATGTATCTGGCGGAAAATTCGGAGATCCAGGCGGTGCTGATCACTTCGCCGACTTATGACGGGATCGTGTCGGATGTGGCTAGGATCGCGGAGATCGCGCATCACTATGGTGTGCCGCTGATCGTGGATGAGGCTCACGGGGCGCATTTTCGGTTTTCGGATTATTTTCCGGTGTCTGCGGCGCAGCTTGGTGCGGATGTGGTGATCAACAGTGTGCATAAGACGCTGCCCTGTCTGACCCAGACGGGGGTGATCCACCTGTGCAGTGATCGTGTAAGCCGGGAAAAACTGAAGCGTTTTCTGGGAATCTATCAGAGCAGCAGTCCTTCTTATATTCTTATGAGCAGCATTGATGCGTGCATGGATAAGCTGGAGCGTGAGGGGGATGAGATGTTCCGTGTGTTTACGGAGAATCTGGAAAAAGCACGCAGGCGTCTTTCCGAGTGTAAGTATATCCGGCTGGTAACGCCGCAGGCCTGTGAGTGCCAGAGAGTTTTTGATTTTGACAGATCCAAGATATTGCTTTCTACTGTGAACAGTTCGCTGAACGGCCGGGAGCTGCATCAGATCCTCCGGAGTGAGTTTCATCTGGAAATGGAGATGGAGGCGGAGAATTATGTGCTGGCGCTGGCGGCTGTGGGTGATACTGCGGAGGGCTTTGAGCGGCTTTGTGATGCTATTGAAGAGATCGACCGCCGTGAATCGTTAAAATACAGAGAAGAGGCTGTGGAGAAGGAGCCTTTGAAAAACGGAAAAATGAAGCAGATCATGCGGATCTCCCAGGCTATGGATGCGGAGAGTGAGCGGTGTCCGCTGGATGAGTGTATCGGACGTACGTCCGGGGAGTTTGCGTATCTTTATCCGCCGGGGATCCCGCTGATCGTTCCGGGGGAACAGATTTCTGGACATTTCGTAAAAAATGTGAGAAGATACCTGGAACAGGGCTTTGAGGTCCAGGGCCTGAGCGACCAGACCAGTGAGACGGTGTGTGTTGTGAGAAATGAGATGTAACAGAGGAGACATATGGGAAAGATTTTTTACATTATGGGAAAAAGCTCTTCCGGTAAGGACAGTATTTACAGACAGCTGGAGGGGAATCCGAAGCTGGGGCTTAAGCGGCTTGTGATCTATACTACCCGTCCGATCCGGGATGGAGAGGAGAACGGAAGAGAATATTTTTTTGCAGATGAGAATAAACTGAAGGAGTTCCGAAGAAACGGGAAGCTGATCGAGGCGCGTACTTATCAGACGGTTTACGGGCCGTGGACATATTTTACTGCGGATGACGGGCAGGTGTCTGTGGGTAATGACAGCTATCTGGGGATCGGTACACTGGAGTCTTTTGTGAGGCTCCGGGAGTATTACGGCAATGAAGTGATGTGGCCTATTTATATAGAGGTGGAAGACGGAGAGCGTCTGGAGCGTGCGCTTGCCAGGGAGAAGACCCAGGAGGTGCCGAAGTACGAGGAGATGTGCAGGCGTTTTCTTGCAGACCAGAATGATTTTTCCGAGGAAAATATTCTTAAAGCAGGTATATGGAAGCGTTTTGAGAATCATAATCTGGATGAATGTGTGAAGGAGATCGTAAATTATATAAAATCTGTACAATAAGGAAAAATAGTTTTTTTTATACAGAAGATTATGTTATAATTAGTTGAAAGATGTCCGCCGGGTATAACGGAGGGCACAAAAGGCAGAAAGAGGTGATTCTTATGGCAGGATTTCATGACATCATCGGCCATGACGATATAATCAGGCATTTGAAGAATGCGATAGAGACAGGGAAGGTATCCCACTCTTATATTTTTACAGGGGAACCGGGATCCGGCAAGAAGCTTCTTGCGGGGACTTTTGCAGCAGCGCTGCAGTGTGAATCGGGAGAGTCTGAACCGTGTATGACTTGTGATTCCTGTAAGAAGGTGATCGGCAAGAATCATCCGGATATCATTACAGTAACTCATGAGAAACCTGGAAGCATCAGCATTGACGAGGTGCGTGACCAGGTTGTGCGTGATGTGGATATCAAGCCGTACTGCAGTCCGTATAAGATCTATATCATTCCGGATGCGGAGATGATGACGGTGCAGGCGCAGAATGCCATTTTGAAAACTATCGAGGAACCGCCGGAATATGCGGTGATCATGCTGCTGACAAGCAATATCGACAGTCTTCTTCCTACGATCCGTTCCAGATGTGTGCGTCTGGATCTGAAGGTGGTGGATGACAGTCTTGTGAAGGAATATCTGATGGAGCATCTTCAGGTGCCGGATTATCAGGCTGAGATCGATGCGTCTTATGCGCAGGGCAGTATCGGCAAGGCGAAGGAGGCTGCGACTTCTCAGGAGTTTGCGGATATGACTGCCAATGCCCTGAAGATTTTGAAATATGCCAATTCCATGGAGGTTTATGAGCTGACAGAGGCAATCAAGACTTTGACTGCTGATAAGAATAATATCAATGATTATCTGGATATTTTCCAGTTCTGGTTCCGCGATGTTCTGATGTTTAAGGCAACAAGGGAAATTGACAACCTGGTTTTTAAACAGGAGATTAATTTTATCAGAGAGCAGGCCAGCGAGCGTTCTTATGAGAATATCGAAAAAATCCTTGAGGCACTGGAGAAGACGAAGGTGCGTCTCCGTGCCAATGTTAATCTCGAACTTGCCCTGGAGCTCCTGTTCCTGACAATTAGGGAGAAATAGAATGGAAAAGGTAGTTGGAGTCAGATTTCGTAACGTTGGTAAGATTTATTATTTTAATCCTAAGAATTATAAGGTGAAGGTCGGCGATCATGTGATCGTGGAGACTGCCCGTGGTGTGGAGTATGGCCGTGTTGTCCTGGAGCCGCGCAGCGTGAAGGAGGACGAGGTGGTCCATCCGCTGAAGGAGGTTCTCCGTGTTGCAACGAAGGAGGACGAGGATCATGAGGCTGAGAACCGCCAGAAGGAGAAAGAGGCTTTTAAGATCTGTAAGAAGAAGATCCGTGAGCATGGGCTTGATATGAAGCTGATCGATGCGGAGTATACCTTTGATAATAACAAGGTGCTGTTTTATTTTACAGCGGATGGCCGTATTGATTTCCGGCAGCTGGTTAAGGATCTGGCGTCTGTGTTTAAGACCAGGATCGAGCTTCGTCAGATCGGTGTCCGTGATGAGACGAAGATCCTTGGCGGTATTGGTATCTGTGGAAGGACGCTTTGCTGTCATACGTATCTTTCGGAGTTTGCGCCGGTTTCCATCAAGATGGCGAAGGAGCAGAATCTTTCTCTGAACCAGACGAAGATTTCTGGTGTCTGTGGTCGTCTGATGTGCTGTCTGAAGAATGAGCAGGAGACTTATGAGGAGCTGAACCGGAATCTTCCGGGTATCGGTGATATGGTAACGACGCCGCAGGGTGTTTCGGGTACGGTCCAGAGTGTGAATGTTCTCCGGCAGATGGTTAAGATCGTGGTTGAGGTGAATGACGAGAAGGAGATCCAGGAGTTTCCGGTCCGTGATCTGAGGTTCCGCCCTAAGAGAAAAAAGGGTAAGGGTGGTTCTGCTGACCACGAGGAGAAAGAGGTTAAAAAGGGAGATTCGAAGCCGAATGAGAAGTGATCTGGTTTATTGCGGTGAGCGTGTGGATGATCTTCAGAATGGGTTGTTTGTGATCCAGGATCCGAAGAAGTTTTGCTTTGGGATGGATGCGGTTCTGTTGTCTGGTTTTGCCCGGGTGAAGAGGGGTGAGGTTGCGCTGGATATGGGGACCGGTACGGGGATCATTCCGATCTTGCTTTCTGATCGTACGGATGGGGAGCATTTCACGGGGCTGGAGATCCAGCATGAGTGTGCGGATATGGCTGACCGTAGTGTGAGGTATAATGGTCTTGAGGACAGGGTTCGGATCGTTGAGGGTGATATCAGGGAGGCTGCCGGGATTTTTGGGGCGGCTTCTTTTGATGTGGTGACGTGTAATCCGCCGTATATGATCGGGCAGCATGGGTTGACGAATCCGCATCTTCCGAAGGCGATCGCGAGGCATGAGATTTTGTGTTCGTTTGATGATGTGGCTTGTCAGGCTGCCCGGGTCCTGAAGGACCGGGGGCGGTTTTTTCTGGTGCACAGGCCGTTTCGGCTTGTGGAGCTGATGGCGACTTTGACGAAGTATAAGCTGGAGCCTAAGAGGATGCAGCTGGTGTATCCTTTTATTGATAAGGAGCCGAATATGGTGTTGATCGAGGCTTGTAAGGGCGGGAATTCCAGAATCCGGGTTGAGCGGCCGCTGGTGGTTTATGAGCGGCCTGGGGTTTATACGGAGGATGTTTTGGAGTTGTATCGGATGGTGTGAATGTTGTGATGTTGTGGCTTAGGGTGGCTGCCCCGGTTGTGAGAGATTGGGGTGGCTGCTCGGGAGGTTTTGGGCCATCGGCGCTGCGCTGGATGGCTGGGAGGTAGTGGTGGCTGTGGTACTTCGGTTGGTGAAGGGACGGCGAGGGGAGGCAGGCTGCTGGTGGTGACACGCTGCGCCCCCTGCTCGGCTGCGGCGCCGGTTTGCTGCCATTCGCGCAAACTCGCTTCGCTCAAACAGTGCGCTCGGTGGCAGCAGCTATCCTCACCTCGCTGACGGGGGCTCCGCTAACGTCACCACCAGCAGCCTGCCTCCCCTCGCCTGAGATTCAAAGCGAGAGATCGCAACGCGTAGCGCATTGAATATCGAAGAATACAGACACCTTGCCAGAAGTGAATCACTGAGAAAGTGAAGAAATGAAATAATATCGGCATAGCGTAGCACATTGAATATCGAAGCATACGGGCACCTTGCCGGAAGTGAACCACTGAGAAAGTGAAGAAATAAAACAACATCGGCACAGAGTAGCACATTGAATATCGAAGCATACGGGCACTTTGCCAGAAGCGAACCACAGAGAAAGTGAAGAAATAAAACAACATCGGCACAGCGTAGTGCGCTGAATACCGAAGCATACAGACGCCTTGCCGGAAGTGAACCACAGAGAAAGTGAAGAAATAAAACAACATCGGCACAGCGTAGTGCGCTGAGTACCGAAGCATACAGACACAAGTCAACAAATAAGAACAGCGAATCCCTTGCACTACTTAAAAAAAGCCCAAGGGGTGTGCAGAGGGGGCGCGGCTTTGCGGCCCCTTTGCGGTTTTCAAAGTTCCCAAACTTAAACAACCCCCCGCGGTTAAGCGGAATAACCCCCACGGTTAAGTGGAATATCTTCCGCGGTTAAGCAAAACAACTCCCCCACGGCCAAGTGGAAAACAACTCCCCGCGGTCAAGCGAGAAAAGAGGAAAATATGAAACAAAACGGAAAACTATACTTATGCGCCACCCCCATAGGAAACCTCGAAGACATCACCCTTCGAGTACTAAGAACCCTTCGGGAAGTGGACTTAATCGCTGCGGAGGATACCCGCAACAGCATAAAACTTCTGAATCATTTTGATATAAAAACCCCCATGACCAGCTATCACGAATACAATAAGATCGATAAGGGCCATGTCCTCGTGGAAAAGCTGCTGGCGGGTACAAACATTGCGTTGATCACAGATGCAGGTACTCCGGGTATCTCAGACCCCGGGGAGGAGCTTGCCGCCATGTGCTATGAAGCCGGAATTGAAGTGACTTCACTTCCGGGTCCTGCTGCCTGTATCACTGCTCTGACTTTGTCAGGCCTGCATACCAGGCGTTTTGCTTTCGAGGCTTTTCTTCCGGCGGATAAGAAAGAACGAAAAACGATCCTGGAGGAGCTTTCCTGTGAAACCAGGACTATTATCCTGTATGAGGCACCTCACAGGCTTGTACGGACTCTTGGTGAGCTCAGAGAGGCGCTTGGCAACCGCCGGATGACTCTTTGCAGAGAGCTGACCAAGAAGCATGAGACGGCATTCCGGACTACGATCGATGATCTGATGGATTTTTATAAAGATGAGAAGCCGCTGGGTGAGTGTGTTCTTGTGATCGAGGGCAGGAGCCGCAGTGAGATGGAGGCGGAGAAGCGTGCTTCCTGGGAGGAGATTTCCATTGCGGAGCATGTGGCGATGTATGAGCAGCAGGGGAATTCCAGGAAGGATGCCATGAAGCTTGCTGCCAAGGATCGTGGTGTTTCCAAGCGGGATATTTATAAGGCGCTTCTGGATGGAGAAGGTTCTGCTGAATGATCAGGTGTAATTGTGGTACGGATCGTAGGTAACGTGATCGTGGATGATTGAATAAGCTGCATACTGTGACCAAGGATTTTTGGGAACGTATGTGGCTTTTTTTTTGTGGTAATAAAAAGTACTGTGCGGATTTTGTCGAAATGATTTGCTTGCAGTATAGACCATATTGTGCTGTGTTTTGAGATTGCATTTAATAAGATACTTTTTTGCCTGTATTTCCTATGATTTTGCGTGGAAATACAGGCTTTTTTGTGCTATAATAAACTCTGTATTCGTATGTAAAAAATATTTATTTTACAGGTATAAATGACACTTCCGGAGCGGGTTTGAGAATTGCTTTCTGCAAAATGAAAATACAGTATTTCCTGAAATTAACAGATCAGTTTATCTTGCTCAGGATTTGATGTAATGATTTCTGAAGCTGCTATGGTTCTGCAGAAATGAATTTTCAAACACGTCCGGACGACAAGAACAGGAGGAATGACATGGGCGCAGAGAATACAGAATACGGCGCGGATCAGATCCAGATCCTGGAAGGACTGGAAGCCGTACGTAAGAGGCCTGGAATGTATATCGGAAGTACCTCCAGCCGTGGACTTCATCATCTCGTATATGAGATCGTGGATAACGCAGTCGATGAAGCACTGGCTGGTTTTTGTACGGAGATCCATGTAGATATCAATCCGGATAATTCCATTACAGTTACAGATAATGGTCGTGGTATTCCGGTTGGTATCAATCATAAGGCTGGTATTCCGGCAGTTGAGGTTGTATTTACCATTCTTCACGCAGGCGGTAAGTTCGGCGGTGGAGGATATAAGGTTTCCGGTGGTCTTCACGGTGTTGGTGCATCTGTTGTAAATGCACTTTCTGAATGGCTGGAGGTTACCATCTACCGAGAGGGTAAGGAATACAAACAGAGATATGAGCGTGGCAAGACTATGTACCCGCTGAAGGTGGTAGGTGACTGTGATCCGGGGCTTTCAGGAACGAAGGTTTATTTCCTTCCGGACAAGGAGATCTTTGAGGAGACTGTTTATGATTATGATATCCTGAAACAGAGACTTCGTGAGATGGCTTTCCTGACTAAGGGTCTTCGTATCGTTCTGGAGGATAAGAGAGAGGGACAGGAGCGCGAGAAGGTATTCCACTATGAGGGTGGTATCCGTGAGTTTGTAAGCTACCTGAACAGAAGCAAGGAGGCTCTTTACCCGGAGATCATTTACTGTGAGGGTGAGAAGGACGGCGTGTCTGTAGAGGTTGCGCTGCAGCATAATGATTCCTATACAGAGAACACCTATGGCTTTGTAAACAATATCAATACACCGGAGGGCGGTACACACATTACCGGTTTCCGTAATGCGATCACCAATACATTTAATGATTATGCACGTAAGAACAAGCTTCTCAAGGACAGTGAGCCGAACTTAAGCGGTGATGATATCCGTGAGGGCCTGACTGCGATCGTCAGTGTTAAGATCGAGAATCCGCAGTTTGAGGGTCAGACCAAACAGAAGCTTGGAAACAGTGAGGCAAGAGGTGCGGTAGACAGTGTTGTAAGTAAACAGCTGGAGATTTTCCTGGAGCAGAATCCTGCAGTTGCCAAGGCTACCGTTGAGAAATCTGTTCTTGCACAGAGAGCCAGAGAGGCAGCCAGAAAGGCACGTGACCTTACAAGAAGAAAATCCGCACTGGACAGTATGTCACTTCCTGGAAAGCTTGCAGACTGTTCTGACAAGAATCCGGAGAACTGTGAGATCTATATCGTAGAGGGAGATTCCGCGGGCGGTTCTGCCAAGACAGCGAGAAACCGTGCCACACAGGCGATCCTTCCACTGCGTGGTAAAATCCTGAATGTTGAGAAGGCACGTCTGGATAAGATTTATGGAAACAAAGAGATCAAGGCAATGATCACTGCCTTCGGAACCGGAATCCATGAGGATTTTGATATTTCCAAGCTTCGTTATCACAAGATCATCATTATGACCGATGCCGATGTTGACGGTGCACATATCGCAACACTGCTTCTGACCTTCCTGTATCGTTTCATGCCGGAGCTGATCAAGCAGGGATATGTATACCTGGCGCAGCCTCCTCTCTATAAAGTGGAGAAGAACAAAAAGGTATGGTATGCATATGACGATGATGAGCTGAACAATATCCTTACCGAGATCGGACGTGACGGAAACAATAAGATCCAGCGTTATAAAGGTCTGGGTGAGATGGATGCCGAGCAGCTCTGGGAGACTACTATGGACCCTGAGAAGAGAATCCTTCTCCGTGTGACCATGGACGAAGCTGCCACATCTGAGATCGATCTGACATTTACCACTCTTATGGGAGACAAGGTAGAGCCAAGACGTGAATTTATCGAAGAAAATGCAAGATTCGTTAAGAATCTTGATATCTAGGAGAATAAAGAAGAATGGAAGATAATATTTTTGACAAAGTCCACGAAGTGGATCTGGAAAAAACGATGAAGGAATCTTACATCGACTATGCCATGAGTGTTATCGCCTCACGAGCTTTGCCTGATGTAAGAGACGGTCTGAAGCCGGTACAGCGTCGAGTTCTGTACTCTATGATCGAGCTGAATAATGGTCCTGACAAGCCACACAGAAAATGTGCGCGTATTGTCGGTGATACCATGGGTAAATATCATCCGCACGGTGACAGCTCCATCTATGGTGCGCTGGTCAATATGGCTCAGGAATGGTCCACAAGATATCCGCTGGTTGACGGACATGGAAACTTTGGTTCCGTGGATGGTGACGGTGCGGCTGCCATGCGATATACAGAGGCACGTCTCAGCAAGATATCCATGGAGATGCTTGCTGACATCAACAAGGATACGGTTGATTTTCAGCCGAACTTTGATGAAACAGAGCGTGAGCCGGTTGTGCTTCCGGCACGTTTTCCGAACCTTTTGGTAAACGGTACTACAGGTATTGCGGTAGGTATGGCAACCAATATTCCGCCGCATAACCTTCGTGAAACTATCAATGCAGTTGTTAAGATCATTGACAACATTGTAGAAGAAGACAGAGAAACAGCTATGGAGGAGCTTCTTGAGATCGTAAAGGGACCGGATTTCCCTACAGGAGCGACCATCCTCGGAACGAGAGGGATCGAGGAAGCTTACCGTACCGGACGTGGCAAGATCCGTGTCCGTGCGGTGACGAATATCGAGACTTTGCCAAACGGTAAATCCCGTATCGTGGTTACCGAGCTCCCGTACCTTGTAAACAAGGCACGCCTGATCGAGAAGATCGCAGAGCTTGTCCGTGACAAAAAGATCGACGGGATCACAGACCTGAACGACCATTCCAGCCGTGAGGGTATGCGAATCTGTATTGATCTTCGTAAGGATGCCAATGCCAACGTGATCCTGAATCTGCTTTACAAGCATACACAGCTGCAGGATACTTTTGGTGTGATCATGCTTTCTCTTGTTCCAAATCATGGAAGTATGGAACCGAAGGTTCTGAATCTGAAAGAGATGCTGGAGTACTATCTGGAGCATCAGGAGAATGTAGTTCGCAGAAGAACACAGTATGATCTTAATAAGGCACAGGAGAGAGCCCATATTTTAGAGGGGCTTCTGAAGGCACTTGATAATATTGACGAAGTGATCCGCATCATCCGTGGTTCCCGCAACGTACAGATCGCCAAGCAGGAGCTGATCGACCGTTTTGAGCTGACAGATGTGCAGGCACAGGCGATCGTGGATATGCGTCTCCGTGCATTGACAGGTCTGGAAAGAGAGAAGCTGGAGGCTGAGTATGCAGAGCTTATGGAGAAGATCCGCAAGTTCCAGGCAATCCTTGCTGATCGCAAGCTCCTTCTCCGAGTGATCCGTGAGGAGATCCTTGCCATTGCAGAGAAATACGGCGATGACAGAAAGACTTCCATCGGATACGATGTATATGATATCTCTACAGAGGATCTGATCCCGAGAGAAAATACAGTGATCGCAATGACAAAGCTTGGTTATATCAAGCGTATGACCGTTGACAACTTCCGCAGCCAGAATCGTGGCGGTAGAGGAATCAAGGGTATGCAGACGATTGAGGATGACTATATCGAAGAGCTTCTGATGACGACAACGCACCATTATCTCATGTTCTTTACTAATACAGGACGTGTATACAGACTGAAGGTATATGAGATCCCGGAGGCTGGTCGTACAGCCAGAGGAACTGCGATCATCAATCTTCTGCAGCTTGCACCGGGAGAAAAGATCACAGCTGTGATCCCGCTTCGTAAATATGAAGAGGGGCATTATCTGATGATGGCCACCAAGAAAGGCCTTGTGAAGAAAACTCCGATCAAGGATTACGAGAATGTCCGTAAGACAGGTCTTACAGCAATCGTTCTTCGTGATGATGACGAGCTGATCGAGGTTAAGGCTACTGATAATAATAAAGATATTATTCTTGTGACCAGGGACGGACAGTGTATCCGCTTTAAGGAAACGGATGTCCGTAGCACAGGCCGTGCGTCCATGGGAGTAAGAGGTATGAATCTTACTGACGGTGATGAAGTTGTTGCCATGCAGCTGAACACTCAGGGAGATTATCTGCTTGTAGTTTCCGAGAACGGAATGGGCAAACGTACAGCTATGAGTGAGTTCGTTGTCCAGAACCGTGGCGGTAAGGGTGTGAAGTGCTACAAGATCACCGAGAAGACCGGAAATGTTGTTGGCGCCAAGGCTGTCAACGAAGAGAACGAGATCATGATGATCACTACAGAGGGTATCATTATCCGTCTGCAGTGTGCGGATATCTCTGTTCTTGGAAGGATCACCTCCGGTGTGAAGATGATCAATCTTACAGAGGGTGTAACCGTTGCAAGTATCGCCAAGGTAAGAGATAAAGATCCGGAAGCAGATACAACTACCGAAAAAGCTGACGGAGAAACCGGCGATAACGAAGAAGGCTCTGCAGAGGAAGCTGTCACAGGCAGTGAAGAGGAATAAGGTCGAGGATAAGTCATGACGACGACAAAGAAAAAACGCAGAAAAAAATCAGTAAAGAAGCTGAAATACTCTAATAAAAAACTGAATTTTGTCCACATTGCGACACTGGCGGGGATCATTCTGATCCTGCTGGTGATCGTTCTGGCGGCCAGAGGTTGCGGAAAGATCAGCCACAGAACTCCGGAGGGGGTTGTGGAAGGCTACATCAAAGCGGCAGCAGCAGGCAAGAATAAAAAGATGCAGAGCTGTTACAGTGCGGATAAGTTATCGGATGAGGCGAAAACAGAGATTTCCTCCACGATAAAATATTTTCAGGCCCATGGAGTAAAGGATGTAAATATCGACAGCTGTGGCTCCATTTCTGAAAACAAAAATTATTCTTATGTTTATATCCGCTATAATCTTGTTCTGGAGAACGAGCAGGAATATCCATGTATCAGTACCTATCTTGTAAAGGTCCAGGACAAAAAGTATTATCTGTATGCGCCTTCTGAGATTTCAGATAAGATCAGCCAGCAGGCTGCTAAGGATTATCAGAAATTTATGACTACGAAAACCTATACAGATTATACAAAGGCTTATGAGGTTTTTCTGAAAAAGAATCCGGGATACGAGGATAAGATCGCAGGGAAACTGAACGGATAAAGCAGAGGCGGGAGGATGTAAGAATGAAGCGGATTTTGCTGATGGTGCTCAGAAATATAGTCTTTGTTCCTTACTGGTGGATCAAGCTTTGCTGGTATGCAGCGCATACAGATGATTATCCGGAAGAGAAGAAATACGCATTCCTGAGACTGGTAGATGAGCATGCCATTGAAGGCGGAAATATCCATATTGATGTGCATGGAGCTGAAAATATCCCAAAAGAAAAGGGATTTATGTTTTTTCCGAATCACCAGGGACTGTTTGATGTGCTGGCGATCATCCGGGCATGCCCGGTTCCTTTTTCGGTAGTTGCCAAGAAGGAAGTTGGAGAGATTCCTTTTCTGAAGCAGGTTTTTGCCTGTATGAAAGCCTTTATCATTGACAGGGAAGACCTGAAGCAGTCCATGCAGGTCATTGTCAATGTAATACGAGAAGTGAAGGCTGGTCGTAATTATCTGATCTTTCCGGAGGGAACCAGAAGTAAAAACGGAAATCATCCGGGACCGTTCAAGGGCGGCAGCTTCAAGACTGCCACCAAGACAAAATGCCCGATCGTTCCGGTTGCACTGATCGATTCCTTTAAGGCTTTTGATACCGGCTCTACAGAGAGGATCACCGTACAGGTGCATATCCTTCCTCCGATGTATTATGAGGAATACAAAGATATGCATACCACAGAGCTCGCAGAAGAAGTGAAGAGACGGATCGAAAAGGTGATCGAAGAGAATATTATGTAAAAAAGAAAAGACTTTGATGAAGTTGGAACAAAAACATCATCAAGGTCTTTTTTTTTGTTGTATGTTTTGCATAAAAACGAAACGTTTTATTTGTGGATTGTTGGGCATATACAACCAAAAGGTTTGATGATAACATAGAGACATCCATACAATATAAATAAAAGATGTAAAGAGGACGAACAGATGGAAAAAGAACAGTACCTTTCTCTGATCGATGAAGTGATCGCTCAGGGACCGTACACGGATACCTATGATAAGCACTTTACTTCTGAGGATATCCGTTTTACAAGTAAGAGCAATCATATTTATGCGACTGTTCTGCACTGGCCGGAGGATGGAGAGATCCATATCAAAGCTCTTGGCAATGATATGAAGCTTTTGAAATCCACGATCCGGGATATTGAGATCCTCGGAACAGATTTGCATCCGGCATTTGCGAGAAATAAAGAACTGGATATTTCCTGCGGAAGAGGGGTTATTGAGGCGGGAGATATGCCGGTGGTATTGAAGATCACAGTAGAATAGCTGTTGGGGGAAGCGAGTAAATTATAATGTCTTTTTGAAAGGACAGAAAGGATAAGGTATTTTAATTATGGGAGATGTAAGATTCACAGGAAACTGGAACTCTGTAAATGCACACACAGTTCCAAAATGGTATGAGGATTGTAAATTTGGAATTTTTATCCATTGGGGAATTTATTCCGTGCCGGCATTTGCACCGCATACATGGGAGCTGGGAGAGGTTGATTCCAAGGAATGGTTTGCGGATAATCCGTATGCAGAATGGTATTACAATTCTCTGAACATTGGAAAAGGCCCTACATATAAGCATCATATAGAAAAATACGGAAAAGATTTCAAATACGAAGATTTTATTCCTATGTGGAAAGCTGAAAACTGGGATCCGAAGCAGTGGGCAGAGATCTTCAAAGAAGCAGGTGCGGAGTATGTTGTTCTGACAACCAAGCATCATGACGGATTCTGCCTGTTCCCAAGTAAATATACACATTTCAATTCCGTAGAAATGGGACCGAAGAGAAATATCACCGGTGAGCTGACAGAAGCTGTCCGTGACGCAGGAATCCGCATGGGCTTGTATTATTCCGGACTGATCGACTGGCAGTATGCAAACGATCCTATTTTTGAGGATGATGATCTGTTTGGAACAGCCAGCCCGACATTTGCATATGCAGATTATTCCTATAATCAGATGAAAGAGCTTGTAGATGATTATGCACCGAGTGTGTTCTGGAATGATATCGGATGGCCGACACAGAGTGAAGAGATGATGCCGTATTTCTTTGCACATTATTACAATAAGGTTCCGGAGGGTGTGGTAAATGACCGTTTCAACGGACGTTATCACGATTTCCTTACTAAGGAATATAAATCCGGTTCTGTAAACAGAAATGAGAAATGGGAGATGTGCCGTGGAATGGGCTTATCCTTCGGTTATAATGCCAACGAAGGCGATGACAAGCTGATTTCTGTTCCGGATCTGATCTCACTTCTTGTCGGAACAGTGGCAAATAACGGAAATCTTCTCCTGAACATCGGCCCAAAGGCAGATGGAACTATCCCGGAGGAGCAGGTAAGAAGACTGAAGATCCTGGGTGCATGGCTGAAGGTAAATCATGACGGTATTTACGGAACACGCTGCAGTGACCGTGAATCTGAGCTGCTTGAGAGTGGAATCGAGCTCCATTATACACAGAAAGACGGAAATCTGAATGTGTTTGCAGATCATCTGAAGGAAGGCGCCAATGAATTCCTGATCAAGGGCTATCACGGAGCGCTGAGACCATTTGATCCGGCAGTGAAGGTAGAAACTGAAGATACTGCAGAAGGACTTCTTGTGAAGATTCCGGAATATAAAGAAGATATGTATGTGGTTGGATTAACCAACAGATTCTAAATGATGAACATGAGGACCGGATGTATGTCGGTCCTTTTATTGCTGCATGGGAGAAGATCGTGGATATCCGATCGATTCTCAGGGAGGGAGCTTTTATGTTTGGGAAAAAAATCGCAATACTGTTATCAACGGCAATGATCCTGACAGGGTCCTGTGTATCTTCTGTGGCTGTACATGCACAGACTGGTTATGCGGCTGAATATGCACAGGAAGCATCGGCAGCAGGTGTGCAGAGCACTGCAAAGCTTGTTGCGAAGGGCTCCTGTGGAAGCAAAGCTGTTTACCGGTTGTACTCCAATGGAAACCTGCAGATACAGGGAAAAGGGGAGGTTAAGGTTACCGATGATTTTTCATACAGATCAGCAACGATAAAAACGGTAACCGTTGCATCTGGGATCACGGGAATCGGTGACAGAACCTTTTCAGACTGCAGAAATATGAAGAGGATTTCGTTGCCGGGAACTCTGCGGAGTATTGGAGTAAGAGCATTTGGAGATACTGCGATCACCAGGATCAAGCTTCCTGATGGACTGAAAAGCATTGGTGCATATGCTTTTTACCAGAGTAAGCTTATGAGCCTGGATGTACCGAAAACGGTGACAAAAATTGATGAATATGCTTTCAGTTACTGTAACAATCTGGAATCTGTCAGCATTCCGGGAAGTGTGAAAATATTACCGGAATCGTTATTTGAGGCGGATATGAAGCTGAAAAAGGTTACGCTTGGACAGGGCGTTTCCAGGATAGAAAGAGCGGCCTTTCGGCATTGCGGTTTGACAGGAGTAAGCTTTCCGGACAGTGTTACGGTTATTGGTGAAGGTGCGTTTTCTTTTTGTCCAGATCTCAGAAAGGTGTCGTTGCCGAAGAAGCTTACAGAGATCGGGAACGGTGTATTCAGTAATTGTCGAAAACTGGGGAATATTACAGTACCTGCCAGTGTGAAAAAGATCAGAAGCCATGCTTTTTATGATTGCCTGGCAATGAAAAAGATTACGATCCTCAACAGTAAAACAGTGATAGAAAAAGAAGCGATCGGCTATAATTTCAATAGTGGAAAAAATAAAACTTTTGTCATTGCCGGAAAAAAGGGTTCTACTGCTCAGACTTACGCAAAGAAAAAAGGGTTCCGTTTTTTGAACAATACTGCCGCAGTAAGGACCGCAAAAATGACCGGTGTGCCCAAAACAAAAACAATACTTCGTGGAAAAACATACACGATCCAGGCAGTGACCGTGCCGTATTACAGCGACGAGAAGATCCTTTTCCGTTCCTCGGATCGCAGGATCGCTACGGTAAATTCCAAAGGTGTTGTAAAGGGAATCCGAAAAGGGACGGCCGTGATCACTGTGCAGAGCGGAGCGAAAAAACTGAACTGTAAGATAACGGTGAAGTGACGATGAAGCAGGCGTACGTAAAATCGTCATAACAGTGAAAGAATACAAAGGAAAATAAAAACAGAAGCCCGGCAGATGAAACATGGAGAGTTATCACATGTGCAGCTGCCGGGGTTTTTTATAAATATAGAAAACCCTTAAAATAAGGAATAAAATAGCTTGTTATACCCTTAAAATAAGGGTATATTAATAAAAAAGGGGGAATCTAAAATGACAGGATATGCTGTGAAACATTCGATACGGGCAGAAGATATACGAATTTTAAGGAAGAAATTGAAGCTTACACAAAAAGATTTTGCAAAGTTAGTAAATGTATCTCAGAAAACAATAGAAAGATGGGAAAGCGAAAATCGGGATATTACAGGACCGGTTACGACATTAGTTCATATTTTAAACGAGTATCCTCAGATAGAGGAAAACCTCCGCGTGCCGGAAAAAGAATATCCGATACGCTTATGGTACATGTTTAAGAGTGAAATATGTACGATTATTGATGTGGATGAGAGAGGCAGAAAAGTAAAAATATATAATTATACAAACAATTTTATTAAAAAAGCATTTGGCCGAAATGAAAAACCAACCTTTGAAGAATACGAGGAATTTCTGGAATCTCGTTGTTTCCCGAGACAACGAGACAAAATAAAATTGGTATTAGAAGATTTGAATCTGCCATTTTATGATCCGTTTATGATCATAGAAAAGACCGAAGGAAGAATGGCAGAGGATGATTTCTGGATCAGGATTGAGAGGTAAAAATGGTACAGCTTTTTGAATAACTGTGCGTCGTATTTTTGGCATTTTGGTAATAAAGCAGGTGCAAAAGTTATCACATGTGCAGCTGCCGGTTTTTTACAGTAAAAAAATGTTCAAAAATGTCTGTAAACAGACAAAATATGACGAAAATATTCTAAACAAAGCTTGATTAAATGTGATGGGAAATTTATAATTTTTGTATAAATGTGAATTGGAAAATGGGGGAAATATATGAAAAAAAAGAACATTGCATGGCTGCTGTCCGCGGCTATGATCCTGACAACAGCGGCGGCTCCGGTGGAGACTGTGTCTGTGTATGCGGCTGAGGAATTTCAGGCGGAGATGAATGAAGCAGAAGATACAGTGACGGATACAGCAACAGATACAGTAGAAGAAGTTTCAGAAGTGCCTGAGAATGAAGATGTTGCTGATGCTGAGTCGAATGCAGGAGAAACAATAACCACTGGAGAAACAGCTTCAGAGGATTCGCAGGATAACGACACTGGTGACCTTGAACTTTTTGAGGACAGTGCTGAAGAACTTGAGGTAAATACAGAAACAGATAATTCTGATACAGTGGAATTAGAAGCAGATGTGAAAGATGGTTTTTCAGATGGAGAAGCAGTAGTTGCCGGTGTGGGCGAGAGCCCGGAAGTTGTTGATAGCGGAAGCTGTGGAAGTGATGCTACGTATAAATTGTATGGGGATGGACGGCTTGTCATTGAGGGGAGTGGTGAAGTACAAAGGTATTTTTCTTTGAATGAAAAGATTAAAAGTGTAGTAATTGGGGAAGGAATTACTTCACTTGAAGGGGCATTTTATAGTTGTGTTAATTTAACCAGTGTTATATTACCAAAAACATTAACAAATCTGGGAAATGATACATTTGTTTGGTGCAGAAGCTTAAGCACGATTGTTTTGCCAGAAAGTTTAACTAGTATAGGTGATGATGTATTTTTTGACTGTAGCAGTTTGACCAGTATTAATATTCCAGAGAAAATCACTGCAATTGGAAAAGAAATGTTTCGGGGCTGTAGCGGTTTAACTAGTATCCAGTTATCAGAGAATATAACAGAGATAGGAGAGGGTGCGTTCAATGGATGTAGCAGTTTAACCGATATTCAACTATCAGAGAACATAACAAAGATAGGAGCGAGTGCGTTCAATGGATGTAGCAGTTTAACCGATATTCAACTATCAGAGAACATAACAAAGATAGGAGCGAGTGCGTTCAATGGATGTAGTAGTTTAACCAATATTCAGCTATCAGAGAATATAACAGAGATAGGAGCGAGTGCGTTCAATGGATGTAGCAGTTTAACCAATATTCAGCTATCAGAGAATATAATAGAGATAGGCGAGAGTGTGTTTTGCGGCTGCAGCAGTTTAACCGATATTCGACTGCCAGATAGTATAACAAGAATAGGCAGTTATGCATTCTCGGGATGCGCAATAAAAAAAGTTACAATGCCAGATACGATAACAGAAGTTGGAGTAGGAGTATTTTCGAATTGTGGTAATTTAAGAAGCATAAAATTATCTAAAAATCTGAATTATATAAGTAACGGACTGGTTTCTAACTGTAGTCGATTAGATAGCATTGTTTTACCGGATAAAATTACGGAAATTGGTAATGGAGCGTTTAGTAACTGTAATTTAACAGAAATTAAATTACCTCCAAATTTGATAAGCATAGGTGATAATGCATTTTCTGGTAATAATTTATCAAGTATCAGTTTTCCAGAAAGTCTGAAAACAATAGGTAACGATGCGTTTTTTAGTAATAACTTATCAAATATTAGTTTTTCAGAAGGTCTGAAAATAATAGGTAACGGGGCATTTTATAATTGTAAATTCAGTAGTATTGAACTTCCGGATACAGTAACGGATATCGGTGAAAGTGCATTTTACTGGAATAGTAATCTTCAGTCAATAAATATTCCAAAGAATGTAGCTGAAATTAAAAAAAGTACATTTTATGGTTGTAGTTCCTTACAAAATATCACACTTCCAGATGGATTGACAAAGATTGGAAAGAATGCATTCACTGGAACGATGTTAGGAGAAGTAACTTTACCGGACAGCGTGACAACAATTGAGGAGTATGCGTTTGAGGGAAGCCGTTTAGATAGAATTAAACTTTCAAAAAATCTTACAGAAATTCCATATGGAGCATTTTCCAACTGCACCAATCTGGTAGAAATCATTCTTCCGGACAACTTAACACATGTTGATACCAATGCCTTTTCCGATTGTACAAATCTGCGAAGCATTTACATTGCCAATGCATCTGCAGTGATAGAAAAAAAGGCATTTGGTTATAATTTAGATGGTACAAAGACTTATAGTCTTGTTATGGGACATAAAGATTCCACAGCGGAAACCTATGCTACAGAAAACGACTTTCCTTTTCATAATATAGAAGATCCTCTTATTCATCATGAAGAAGTTAAGCCAACTTGTACAAGTGATGGAAATAGGGAATACTGGCATTGTGATGGATGTAACTGGGATTTTTCTAATGCAGAAGGATCAGGAGTAGTCTGGGGAGATTTGACGATCAGTAAATTTGGCCATAATCTGACATATCATGAGGGGAAAATTGCAATCTGTACACAGTCTGGTAATCAGACATATTATCACTGTGAAAACTGCGGAAAAAATTTTACGGACTGGGATGGCGCAACAGAACTCACAGAGTCAGACATCATAATTCCGGCACCAGGACACAGGATTATATATCGTGAGGCAAGAGATGCCAATTGTATATCAGACGGAAATAAGGCAAGTTATTACTGCACCGGCTGCGGCACATATTTCGTTGATAAAGATGGAAAACAGGTAGCGAAAGATGTGGTAATCCCGATGAATGGAAAACACAGTATGATATATTATCCGGCAAGAGATGCCAATTGTGCGAACAGTGGAAATCGGGCATATTATCACTGTAGTATTTGTAGTAGCGATTTCCTGGATAAAGATGGAAAACAGCCAGCAGACATGAGTGACATGGTGATTCCGGTAAATGGAAAACATAATCTGGTATATCAGAAAGCCAATAATGCAACCTGTATAAATGCAGGAAATAAAGAATATTACTTCTGCAACAACTGCTTTAAATATTTTCAGGATAAGGATGGAAAACAGCAGATTTCAGGAGAATCCGTAACAATTCCTGCAAACGGTGTCCATGCACTGGAATATCACAGTAAAGAAGAGCCAAACTGTATACATGGAGGAAAGAAAGCCTACTATTATTGCACCGGCTGCTACCAATATTTCCTTGATCAGGAAGGAAAACAGAAAGTGGCAGAGGCAGATCTGATCTTGCCGACAGAACCTCAGAATCATACAATGAGATACATTGAAGGATATGAAGCAACCTGTGTAAATGAAGGAAGAAAAGGCTATTACATCTGTGATTATTGTCAGCAGATATTCCTTGATGAAAAGGGAATCCAGAAAGTTACAGAAGGCAGGGATCTGGCAATACCGAAAACAGACAGTCATGTTCTGGAATTAGAAAAGGGATATCCGGCGGAGTGTCTGAATCCGGGAATGAAGGATACCTATCGTTGTACATCCTGCGGGAAACATTTTTTGGATAAAGATGGAAAAGAAGAAATGCAGCAGGACAGTGATGTGCTCATTCCAGAACTGGGGCATAAATTTACGGACGAGCAATGGATAAATCAAGGTTCAGGCAAACACACTGTCAGCAAAGGAAATCCAACTCCGATATTTTTTACAGCGGATTACCAGCAGCATTTTACATGTGAACGGTGTGGTTTTCAGGATTGGGGAGAAACCCGGACTTACAATATGAGCGTAAACACAGATCAGGTTACATTAAAAAGCGGGAAGTCTACAACAGCTGTCCGGGTATCTGACTTTGCCAATGGTGATTATCTAAAGAGTGTAACACCGAAGGACCCCGGCCTTGTAACTGTTTCCAATGTGAATAAGAATGGTACATTTAAGCTTACCGCAAAAAATAAAAACGGTTCAACATGGGTGACGATCATATTGAATAGTGGCGTGAAGACCAATATACTGGTTACAGTCAGAGTCACTACACAGGCGATCACAAACCTGAAGTCCACAGTCAGTGTAGTCAAAGGAAAAAAAGTAACTCTGAAACCTGTTCTGAAGCCGGTTACAAGCAAGGATAAGATTACATACAGTTCCTCCAACAGTAAGATCGCAGCAGTAAATTCCAAGGGTGTTATCACAGGAAAGAAAGTCGGCACTGCAAAGATCACAGTAAAAGCCGGAAGTAAAAAAGTTATTGTCACTGTTAAGGTCACAAAGATCAAAACAACAAAACTCACCGGTGTACCAAAAACAAAGACCGTGAACAGAGGAAAAACCTTCACCATCAAAGCCGTTGCAACACCAAGAAATACTGATGAGAAGGTCACTTACAGATCATCCAACAAAAAAATCGCAACTGTCACATCCAAAGGTGTTGTAAAAGGCATCAGAAAAGGAACTGCAACTATCACCGTTCAGAGTGGTTCTAAAAAACTGACCTGTAAGGTAACGGTTAAATAATTCAAAGGATATTAGTAATCCGCATTTGTTATTTACTCATAGTTATATCTTATATGTTTGAGCACGCAAAACAGACTGGAGCTTGATAAGAATATATATCTGGTTCTCAGTCTGTTTTTGTATGTCTGGAGAATTATGTCGAAAAAATTTCATTGCGGAATAATGATATAAAAGCGTATAATTAAATGGAACAAATAGTGGTTATCGAATAAAGATGTTTTATCAGATAGAAGGGGGCGGGATTATGCCGGTATCGATGAAGACATTGTTGGAACAATACACAAAAATATTACAGAAAATATATGGGAAACATTTGAAAAGTGTTATTTTATACGGCTCATATGCCAGAGGAGATTATAGAGAAGATTCTGATATCGATATTATGATTCTCCTTGATCTGTCTGATATAGATATTAAGCAGTATCGTCATGAATTGGCAGGAGAAACTTTTGATTTTAATATGGATCATGATCTTGATATTAAGCCAATTGCAAAAAGTGAAAAACATTTTCTGAATTGGGTTGATGTTTATCCATTTTATGCAAATGTAAAGAAAGAGGGGATAAAATTATTTGATGCAGCCTGATGAAAAAGGAACGCAGAAAGATCTTATTTTTTATCGGATTGAAACTGCCCAAAGTGATATTAAAGCTGCGGAAATTCTTTTGAATGCAAAAGAATTTCGAGGTGCTAATAATCGGGCATATTATGGTATTTATCATGCTTTTTATATTGCAACAAGAGAAGAAGCAGAAGAACAGATAGAAACGGGTAAACAATTATTGGAATTGATAGAAGAATATATCAAAAGAAAATTAAAGGACAATAATAAGTGATGATCGCAAAAAATACCTTCCACAGTAACTCTGTGTAAGGTATTTTTTTGTAGTGTGCCTTGCTTGGTAATGTAATGCTAAATGAGATGGGCAAGGCGCAGAATCCGGGTGGTCTACTGGAAGATGCAGCAAAAAAGAACACGTTTTCACAAAATAAGATTGACTTTTTTCAAAACTCTTATTATCATATAAAACATATTTAATTACTATGAAATAAGGAATGATAAAAAGTTCTGTTACACTGATGATGCTGAGTTACACAGATGACGTTGAGCAGCATACAGGACTGGCAGCGGGCAGACTTTTTTCAGAAGGAGGGGACGGGTACATGTCCATCAAGAAGATTGCAGAAAAGGCAGGGGTTTCACCGGCGACGGTTTCCAGAGTTTTGAATAATCCCAATTATAAATGTTCTGTTTCCGGACTCAGGGATAAGATATGGAAAACAGCTATCGAGATGAATTATGTGCCCAACGAGGCGGCCCGGAATCTGAAAAAAGGCGTTTCCGCAAAGCAGGAGAAAACCTGGTACATCAATATCCTGATGACAAGAACCGATTCTTCCACAACGGATCCGTTTTTTGCGGAGCTCCTTCGGGTGATCGAAAGTGAGATCCATGATAAAAACTGCATTCTTTCCAAAGTATGGTATATGTCTGTGTTTTCCGATGACCGGAAGTGCCGAAGGGAGAATCTGGACCGGCTGATCGACGGAATGTATGATGAGGTGGAAGGGAAAAGGGACGGACTGATCATCATCGGCAGATGTAATAAAGAGGCTTTGAAGAAGCTGAATAAGAAGTATAAGAGTGTGGTATCGGTGAACCGGAATTCTACCAATTATGAAGTGGATGAGGTTCTTTGCGATGGGAAAAAGATCGCAGCAGCGGCAGTGGAATATCTGATCTCCCTGGGGCACAAAAATATCGGATATATTGGCCAGTGCCATAGCGAAGATCGGTATAACGGATATCTGGAAACACTGAAGAAGCATGATCTGGATGTGATACCGGAGTATGTTATCGAAACAAAGCAGACTGAGGCCGAGGGTTATGAAGCCATGGAAAAGTTCTTTCAGTCGGACGACATGCCAACCGGAATCTACTGTGCCAATGATATTTCGGCGATCGGAATGCTGAAGTGCCTGAATAAATTTCGGAACCGGTATTATATGCCTTCGATCATATCCAGCGATGATATACAGGAGGCACAGTTTACCAGACCGATGCTGACAACGGTGAGCCTGCCCAAGGAAGATATGGGAAAATTTGCATTGTACCTGCTGCTGGACCGGCTGAAGGGCGGGCATTCCGGTATTGTGCGAATGGAGCTGGAAGGCAGACTGATGATACGGAACAGCTGCAGCAGTGTGGAGGACAGTATGTGGAGCGATTATTGTATCTGAGTGTTGCGGATGCGCAGATATAGTGACAGACAGGATGCAGTTGCACTATGACCAGAGTATTTTTGTGAAAACGTTTTCAGATATTCCTATTTAATTAATGGGAATAATATGGTTTAATGTATTCAATTCAAATAAAAAAAATTACAGAACCACAGTAAACGGAAAGAATCGGTATGATTTGACAGCGAAATGAAGCAGTTACATTGGTGGGAAAAAGATTTCCAAATAAAAATGTGGTTGTAAAGGAGTACACAGATCATGAAAAGAAAACGCATCGCAGGTGTCTGTATCACACTGGCAGCAGTGATACTGGCAGGAACTTTTGCAGTATCGGGAAACAATACAAAGGATAAAAATCATGTGGAGATCATCAATGTGTCCTATGATCCGACCAGAGAATTTTATGAAGCGTATAATAAGATTTTTTCAAAATATTGGAAAGAGGAAACAGGTCAGAGTGTGGATGTGATCCAGTCTCATGGCGGTTCCGGAAAGCAAGCCCTTGAGATTTCCAACGGACTTCCTGCAGATGTGGCGACACTTGCACTGGAATATGATATCGATGCGATCCGGAATGCCGGTCTGATCGACAAGGGCTGGATCGATGAATATCCGGATGACAGTGCTCCTTATACTTCCACCATTGTATTTCTTGTTCGGAAGGGAAATCCGAAAAATATCCATGACTGGGATGATCTGACAAAGGATGGTGTGGGGGTGATCACTCCCAATCCGAAAACCTCCGGTGGTGCCCGCTGGAATTACATGGCAGCCTGGGCTTATGCAAATGAGAAATATAACGGCAACGAGACAGAGATGAAAGCCTTTATCAAGAAGCTTTACAAAAATGTCCTGGTTCTGGATTCCGGTGCAAGAGGTGCCACAACCTCTTTCGTGGAAAACGGGCAGGGTGATGTGCTGATCGCCTGGGAAAATGAAGCGTTTCTTTCTGTAAGGGATAATCCGGATGATTACGAGATCGTAACGCCGGGCATCAGTATCCTGGCACAGCCATCCGTTGCTGTTGTAGATGAAAATGTGAAAAAGCATGATAATGCAGAAGCTGCGAAAGCATATCTGAAATATCTGTATTCCGATGAAGCTCAGGAGCTGATCGCGGAGAATTACTATAGGCCGGTTGATCAGACGATCCTGAAAAAGCATGCAGATACTTTTGATCTGAAGGTGAAGCTGACAACGATCAAAGATTTCGGCGGCTGGGATGCAGTTCAGAAAAAGCATTTCGCAGACGGCGGAGTGTTTGATGAGATCTATGAAGAGTAGAAGAGCCAGAGATTTTGTAACAGACCAGAGAGTTGTAGAAGAGTCAGAGATTTGCAGCAGACCGGGAATTTGTAACAGACCAGAAACTTAGAATAGAAAAGCGGGGAGACAGAAATGAAGAAACAACAGAGTAAACGTGTGATACCAGGTTTTGGACTGACAATGGGAGTGACTTTGGCGATGCTGAGTATCGTAGTTCTGATCCCTCTTGCGTCTTTGACAGTATACTCGGCGCGGCTGGGGTTTCGGGAATTTATTGAGGTGATCACACGGCCGAGGGTTTTGTCCGGATTCTATGTAAGTTTTATTACCGCATTTGCGGCCACAGTGATCAATGCTATTATGGGCCTGGTCCTTGCGTGGGTGCTGGTAAGATATGATTTTCCGGGAAAAAGGATCATGGATGGAATGATCGAGCTGCCTTTCGCACTGCCGACTGCAGTTGCCGGTATCTCACTGACATCCCTGACATCCGATAAAGGTCTGGTGGGAAGCTTTTTTGCAAATTTCGGTATTAAGATCGCATATACCAGGATCGGTATCACGGTGGCATTGATCTTTGTGGGAATCCCTTTTGTAGTCAGGGCCATTCAGCCGGTTCTGGAGAAGCTGGACGGTTCTTATGAGGAGGCGGCTCGTGTCATGGGTGCAAAGCCATTCACCGTTTTTCGCAGGGTTATTCTTCCGGAGCTTCTGCCGGCAATGCTTTCCGGGGCGGGACTTGCCTTCGGACGCTGCCTGGGAGAATACGGAAGTGTTGTTTTTATCGCAGGAAACAAGCCTTATTATACAGAGATCACGCCGCTGATCATCATGTCAAAGCTTCAGGAGTTTGACTATGAAAGCGCAACAGCTATCGCACTGGTTACACTGGCAGTATCATTTCTGATCCTGTTTGGTGTGAATCTGGTGCAGGCAAGAAATACGAAACGTATCAGAGGGAGGGATGCATAATGGATGAAAAAAAGAAGCAGGCTTCCGGGCCGGTGAAATGGATCCTTATCGGGATTTCCGTGATCTTTCTTTTTGTGATGCTGGTACTGCCTCTGGTGGTTGTTGTAACCCAGGCGCTGAGCAAGGGCTGGCAGTGCTATGTGCAGGCGGTGACAGATGAGTACACGCTGAAAGCGCTGAAGCTGACCATTGGGGCGACGGCTGCGGCTGTTGTATGCAACACGATCTTTGGTCTGTGTGCGGCATGGGCAATGACCAGATTTCATTTTCGGGGAAAAAAGCTCCTTACCACTTTGATCGATGTTCCGGTTACAGTATCACCGGTTATCGCAGGTCTTATCTATATCCTGGTTTTTGGAAAGCAGAGTCCTCTTTATTCTGTTCTTGAAAGTGCAGGGATACAGATCGTGTTTGCAGTTCCTGGAATTGTCCTGGCAACGATCTTTGTCACATTTCCATTTGTGTCCAGAGAGATTATACCGGTTCTGGAATCCATAGGGTCCGATGAGGAAGAGGCGGCAGCGCTGATGGGAGCAAAAGGCTGGACAATTTTTACCAAGGTGACATTTCCGCATATCAAGTGGGCATTTCTCTATGGTGTTGTGCTGTGTACAGCCAGAGCCATGGGAGAGTTTGGAGCTGTGTCCGTACTGTCCGGACATCTCCGTGGAAAAACAAATACACTTCCGCTTCATGTGGAAATTCTTTATAACGAATTCCAGTATGTTCCGGCATTTGCAGTTTCTTCGATTCTGGTGATCCTGGCGGTGGTCCTTCTGATCGCAAGAAATGTTCTGGAGCATAAAGGAAAGGGGGAAAAAGGCGATGTACGTTGAGTTAAAAAATATCAATAAAACATATGGGGATTACAAGGCATCTGATAACGTAAGCTTTGGTATCGAAAAGGGGAAGCTGATCGGTCTTCTGGGGCCCAGCGGAAGCGGAAAAACTACGATTCTCCGTATGATTGCCGGTCTGGAGCAGCCGGACAGCGGGGAGATCATCATCGACGGAAGAGTGGTCAATGATGTGCCTGCCAGCGAGCGAGGCATTGGATTTGTGTTCCAGAATTATGCTCTTTTCCGGTATATGACGGTGTATGATAATATTGCATTTGGCCTGAAGGTGCAGAAGGCGGACAAGAAGTATATTAAGCAGAGGGTTATGGAACTGGTAGAGCTGATCGGGTTGAAGGGCCTGGAGAAAAGATATCCGAGTCAGCTGTCCGGTGGTCAGAGACAGCGAGTTGCTTTTGCCCGGGCTCTGGCTCCGAATCCGCAGCTTCTCCTTCTGGATGAGCCTTTTGCGGCGATCGATGCAAAGATCCGTACTGAGCTTCGAAGCTGGCTGAAGGATATGATCGAGAAGCTGGGGATCACCAGTATTTTTGTTACTCATGACCAGGATGAGGCTATTGAGGTGGCGGATGAAATTATTATTACCAACCGTGGACGGATCGAGCAGAAGGGAACTCCACTGGAGGTTTATCAGAATCCCGATACTGCGTTTACGGCGGGATTTTTCGGGCAGACTTCTGTGATCGATGATTACCAGGTGTTCAATCACTTCGAGGAAGTTTCGGGAGGCGAAAAAGCCATTGTCCGTCCGGAGTTTGTAAAAGTGACTAAGAAGAACGAGGAACAGAAATATAAAAGCTCCGCAACAGAGGGTGTCGTAGAACGAGTCGCATTCCGCGGCAGCAGCCTGGAACTGAAAGTCCGTGTAGGAAACACCACACTCAGCGCCAGAAGAAGCCTTGACGAAGAACCCGTCCGGGAAGGCGAAGTTGTGGATGTGTTTGTGCAGAGGATTTTTGTAACGAAGGGAAATGAGGCAGTACTGCTACATAATACAGCTATGGTTGAGGATTGGTTAGTGATATAAAAAAATGCCGCGGGAGCGGCATTTTTTTATGAGCAAGTAGCGTTAGCGGATTGCGAATATCATATGATGTGGCCGCGGGAGCGGCATTTTTTTATGAGCAAGTAGCGTTAGCGGATTGCGAATATCATATGATGTGGCCGCGG
>OLVT01000108.1_pt1 | contig 92892 bp, 137 predicted proteins | sample 1673241 | NCBI WGS metagenome assembly OLVT01 (sample SAMEA3178936, study PRJEB25190) | human gut metagenome | biome: human gut; feature: human-associated habitat; material: faeces | place: Austria | collected 2013
GTGGGACCTCTTGCAGGAAAAATGCTGGGCAGTATGTTCTGGTTCTTTGAGTATCGGTTCACCGTTCTGCCTGTCCTGCTGACAATTCCGGTATTTCTTCTGCTGGGGTTGCTGATCCCCTGCATGATGTATGACAATGCAGCAAAATGCAGCGTTGTAGAGCAATTAAGGGATGCTCAATAACTGTTAAACCAAGGGTTGGAAGGCATAGACGGTTAGAAAATAACCCACGGGATTTTATGCAGATATTACATGTAAATATAGATGATTTTTTGGACGTAACATGATAGAATGGTTACAACAAAAAAAGGAGAACACCCATGAAACCAAGAACAGAAATCAGCATGCAGCTCTACAATCTGATGATGGAACGAGGTTACCCGGAGAATTTATGTGATCTTGTCACCAGAAATCTGAATACCGATTATACAGCAACAAGAATGATCGGATATTTATCCCATTATTCTGATTTGCCGGATGTAGAAGTTGTGGATGAAATGCTTGCTATTTTAAGTGACCGTAACGAGCTTATCAAGAAAAAAGAATCTGAACAGGCACAGGCCAGGATCAGTGAGATTTACAGATTTGGATTAGATATTAAATGATAGTTGAATAGATAAGAGGGAGCAAAATCTGCCCCCTCGATTATTTTTGCTCTAAAATATAAGCCAATAAAGCGTCGCATCCTTCATTTACATCTCTGTAAGTTGCATCAAAATTCCCAGTATACCAGGGATCTGCGATATCAGCACCTTTCCGTGATGTGTAATCTAAAAGCTTAGAAACCTTACCGTCCGGATCACCTTTAAGCATGCGGTTAAGATATTTTATATTGATCGAATCCATACCTATGATATAATCGAAATTATCATAATCGGAAAATGTAATCTGTTTTGCACGATGTGGTACTAAAGGAATTCCAACCTCTTTTAGTTTGTTTACTGTACCTCTATGCGGTGGATTTCCGATTTCTTCTGTGCTTGTCGCAAAACTGTCTATTACAAACTGATCACTCAACCCTTTTTCTTTTACCTTATAGGTAAACACGCTTTCGCTTAAAGTTGATCTGCAAATATTCCCCCAACATACAAATGCTACTCTTATTTTCATTGATGTACCTCATTCTTCTAATAAATATACCGGAAATATTTCTCCCTGTCTCTTATGCCTCCAATGCATAGGAAAGAAGCTTTTTCAAATTGTGATGGAACTGACGTTTATATGCATGCAGTTTTTTCTTCTCAGAAACGGAATAGTGTTTCTCCACGTAGATATCGTATCGTTTGAACAAACTTCGGAAATCTGTATCCTGTCTTTGTCCCCAACGGACCAGTACCCAGTTCATGGCATCTATATTCCAGTATTCGCTTGGAATTCCTGCCATTTTCAATGTGGTAATCTGACGCATTGCCTGCATGGAAAGACGGCTGAGCTGGCGTTCACGGTGCATCTCATCCGGATCATTTTTCCCAAGCTTTTTCATTAATTTTTGAGAGAGTGTCTTTGTCCTGGAAGCACGTTCCATTACACGAACACTTTGATCAATGATATCCTGGAGCTGCACGGCTGCATTCCAGTAAGTCACGAAAGAAACGGATTCTTTCTCATCTTCCGGCGTAAGTTTAAATGTCTTAAAAACACGGTCTGTAACTCCAAAAATTTCCAGATTATAAGCTTTTCTTTTCGCCGGATTGGAAAGAACCCGGTAGGCTTCCAGAATCTCCTGCATAAAAGCAGTTGTATCTATATCTTTATGCATATTGGCATCCGGATGGTAGACCTTAGCCAATGCATTTTTCGCTGAAGTAATTTCTTCCAGAGTCGCATCTCTGGATACACCTAAGATATCGTAATAAGTGCGTGAGCTCATTTTGACCTCCTAATATTAGATTCCATCTTTCTGAAATCACAGAAAATGGACAGTACTTCTAATATACGCCTACAAAATTGAAAAGTCAATTCTCTCCAGACATATTTCCCCTTCATCGCTACTATACTGGTAAAAGAATAGTCCATGGGGGAATTGCAGATGAAGAAAGGTTTTACAGTGATTCTGCTGAGTGTTTTTCTGCTGTATAGGATTGCATTTCCAACAACTGTAGTCCACGCGGAAGAAGTAGAAATAAGTGCGCCGTCTGGTATTCTTATGGAAATGTCTACGGGAACGGTTTTATTTGAAAAAGATGCAGATACTGCGCGGCCACCGGCAAGTGTTACAAAGATCATGACAATGTTGTTAATCTTTGATGCATTAGAAAACGGAACCATATCACTTGATGATGAAGTGTCAACTTCCGAGTATGCAGCTTCTATGGGAGGATCTCAAGTATTCCTGGAACCTGGAGAGATGCAGACGGTAGGTACGCTGCTAAAATGCATTTCTGTCGCAAGCGCAAACGATGCATGTGTAACTATGAGTGAATGTATCTGCGGTAATGAACAAGAATTTGTAAAACAAATGAATGCGCGGGCAAAAGGACTTGGAATGAAACATACAAACTTCGTAAACTGTAACGGATTAGATACAGATGGCCATGAGATGAGTGCCAGAGACATTGCACTCATGTCGCGGGAACTGATGACCAAATATCCGCAGATAAAGGACTACTGTACAGTCTGGATGGAAAATATCACGCATACAACTGCCCGTGGTTCTTCAGAATTTGGCCTGACGAATACAAATAAGCTGATCCGGCAGTACGAATATGCCACTGGTCTGAAAACCGGATCCACCGGAAAGGCAAAGTTCTGTGTATCAGCAACGGCAAGTAAGAATGGTGTGGATCTGATCGCAGTAATTATGGGCGCTGAAGATTCAAAAAGCCGTTTTAAGGATGCGGTAACCTTATTGAATTATGGATTTGGGAAATGTCAGATTTATAAAGCAAAAGAACGGAAACTGCCAGTGGTTCTGGTGAAAGGTGGCAAAGAAGATCATCTAAAGATTCAATATGAGGAAGGATTTACTTATGTAGATACGGAAGGATCCGATTTATCGAAAGTCGAAGAAATAACAGAAATTCCAGATGAAGTAAAAGCACCTGTGAAAAAAGGGGACACAGTTGGCCGGATTTGTTATCGGATAAGCGGGAAAGAAATCGGATCCGTAAATCTGATCGCTTCAACACCTGTGGAAAAGGCAGATTTTGGAGATTATCTAAAAAAGATTTGGAAGAAATTATTATAACACTTGTCGGGAACATGGAAAATGTTTTATAATAAAGGGTACGAATGCGGGTAGCTCAGAATAATTTTCAGTCTGTTTTATGAAATTTTACTACCCGCAATGGATATAAAAATACAGGAGGCAGATTAAATTAATGATTACAGAACGTATTGATCATACATTATTAAGAGCAGATGCAACAGAGGAAGATATCCGTGGATTATGTGAGGAAGCAGTTACGTACGGATTTCATTCTGTTTGTGTGAATTCAAGTTGTGTTGCGCTTTGTGCCTCTCTTCTGAAAAATACAGGAATTAAAGTATGTACCGTGATTGGTTTTCCGTTAGGAGCAATGTCAACAACTGCGAAGATTGCAGAAGCAACAGCAGCAGTGAAAGACGGCGCAGAAGAGCTGGATATGGTTATCCATATTGGGGCATTGAAGAGTGGAAACTGGGATTATGTAAGAAGAGATATCGGTGCGGTTGTAGCTGCTGCCGGGGATGACGTGATTGTAAAGGTGATTCTTGAGACATGTCTGCTTACAGACGAAGAGATTCAGGAGGCTTGTCTTGTAAGCCGTGATGCAGGTGCAGACTATGTAAAAACTTCTACTGGTTTCTCAACCGGCGGAGCAACTGTAGAAGCAGTTTCTCTTATGAAGCGTACGGTTGGCTCTGACATGAAGGTAAAGGCATCCGGTGGTATTCATACACTGGAAGATGCACGGAAGATGTTTTATGCAGGTGCAGACCGTATTGGATCAAGTTCCGGTGTGGCGATTGCAGAAGCTGAGATGTCTGAGATACATACGATATGAGCATCTTAGGTTTTTTCACTATTCTTTTTCCGATTGTGTGCGCGGTTATATTAGCAGAAATGTATCGGGAGCAGCATTCTTTTTGTGTAACACATTACGAAGTACATTCACCAAAGATGACTTGCACAGCCGAAAAAGACCCAGTGAACAGAATTATTTTTTTAAGTGATATGCACAACCATATTTATGGTAAGCAGAACAATAAATTGTTCGAAGCTATAAAAGCAGAACAGCCGGATCTGATTTTAATTGGCGGAGATATGCTGGTGGCAAAAAATGACGTGCGATACCAAGAGGCACTGGATTTTGTCAGTCGTCTGCCGCAGCTCTGCCCGGTTTATTATGCGAGTGGAAATCATGAACAGAGAATCAAAGAGAATCAGGAAAACTATTCTTTGTGTTATGAAGAGTATCGTAAAAAGTTACAGGCAGAAGGGGTTCGTTTTCTGGAAAATGAAAGTTGCGATATTCTGTTGGGAAATCAACACATTCATATCAGCGGATTGGAACTCCCACTGATTGTGAATAAAAAATTCCGCAAGGCGGATGTCACCGTTGAAGATGTATGCAGATGCCTGGGAGAAAAGCATACTACAGGAAATCAGGAAAAACAGCAGGAGACAACAGAGAATTTCGCAGACAACAGTTATTACATTCTGCTTGCCCACAATCCATCCTATATGGAAGCTTATAAGGAATGGGGTTCCGATCTGATTTTGTCTGGACATTTACATGGGGGATGTGTACGCTTGCCGGGAATTGGCGGCGTGATCACTCCGCAGGCATTTCTTTTTCCAAAATATTCAGGAGAGATGACCGTGGAGGGAGAACAGACGATCATCGTCAGCAAAGGGCTTGGAACACATACATTTAATGTGAGACTGTTCAATCCGGCAGAAGTGATTGCAATCACCCTTTGCAGATAAAAGGAGATTATTATGGGAATACCGGTAAAACTGGAAGTATTTGAAGGACCGTTGGATCTGCTCCTTCATCTGATTGAGAAGAATAAAGTAGATATTTACGATATCCCCATTGTGGAGATTACGAATCAGTACATGGAATATATCCGTCAGATGCAGCGGGAAGATCTGAATGTGATGAGTGAATTTCTTGTTATGGCAGCGACGTTGTTGGATATTAAATGCAAGATGCTTCTTCCAAAAGAAGTCAAAGAAGACGGAGAGGAAGAAGATCCAAGGCAGGAACTGGTTGAACAGCTGCTACAGTATAAAATGTATAAATACATGTCTTATGAGCTCAGAGACCGCCAGGTAGAGGCGGATCTGATTTTATATAAGAATCCGACAATTCCGGAAGAAGTTCTGGAATATGTGGAGCCAGTTGACCTTGACCTTTTACTTGGGGATCTGACAATGGTACAGTTAAAGAAAGTTTTTCAGGAAGTTATGCGTCGGCAGACAGATAAAGTGGATCCGGTAAGAAGTAAATTTGGCAAGATTGAGAAAGAGGAAGTTTCACTCACAGATAAGTTCCTTTATGTGCGTGATTATTTACAAGAACACCGCCGGTTCAGTTTCCGTCAGCTTCTTCAGAAGCAGAAGAGTAAAATGCATGTTGTTGTTACATTTCTTGCGATTCTTGAAATGATGAAGCTGGGTGAAATTTATGTTGAACAAGAATCTACTTGTGGTGAGATCATGATCGAGAGAAAAGGAGACGTAGTGTAAATGGCAGGAGTAAAAACACTTCAGGCTGCAATTGAAGCTATTTTATTTACAATGGGAGAGTCTGTTGAACTAAGTAAAATTGCGAAAGCAATCGAACAGGATGAACAGACAACCGAAGAATTACTTCAGGATCTGATGAAGAAATACGAATCAAAGAACAGAGGAATCCGCATCATTGAACTGGACAAGTCTTATCAGATGTGTACAAAGAAGGAAATGTATGACTATCTGATCCGTGTGGCAAAGCAACCAAAGAAATATACTCTGACGGACGTTCTTCTTGAGACAATGTCAATCATTGCATACAAACAGCCGATCACTAAGATCGAGGTAGAGAAGATCCGTGGAGTAAAGTCTGATCATGCAGTAAATAAACTTGTGGAATATGGTCTGGTAGAAGAAGTCGGAAGACTTGATGCACCTGGAAGACCAATTCTTTTCGGCACGACGGAAGAATTCTTAAGAAGATTCAGTGTACCGTCGATTGATGATCTTCCGTCATTGAATCCGGAGCAGCTGGAACATTTCAAAGAAGAAGCAGAGGATGAGGCAAAGATCCGTATGGACATTTGATTTTTGAATTCTACAATTTGCATTGGAATCATAAAATAAAAAGAAGAATGGAGCTTCCAATATAAACAGGAAATCAATTGATGATAGAATTTAAAAAGTGGTATTTCAGAATCTATTTATTCTTTGTTCGCATACTGATTATCAGCATGATCATTGGAATTTCTTTTCCAGTTCATGTTTTTGGAACTACATCTGATCATACAGGACAAAACTGGAAGATAAATGTCAGTTCTAACGAACGTCAGGTAGTTCCAGATGAGCTAAAACAATTATACGCCCTGTCTGCCGTCTTAATGGATGCAGACAGTGGGCGTATTTTATTTTCCAAAAATGGACAGGAAGAACGGGCAATGGCAAGTACAACAAAGATTATGACTTGCATCCTTGCATTAGAGAGCGGCATAATGGATTCGGAAAATCAGATTGTTACAGTAAGCGATCAGGCTGCTACGCAGCCAAAGGTACATCTTGGAATGGTTGCAGGAGAACGGTTTTATTTAAAAGATCTTCTTTATTCCTTAATGCTGGAGTCACATAATGACTCTGGGGTTGCAATTGCAGAAGCTGTTGCCGGAAGTGTAGAGAAATTCGCAGATCTGATGAACCAAAAAGCGCGGACGATCGGCTGTTATTCTACTTATTTTATCACACCAAATGGATTAGATGCAGCAGATTCAAATGGAATCCATCACACTACAGCAGAAGATCTTGCAAGGATCATGCGTTATTGTATTATGAATTCTAAGAAACAGGAAGAATTTCTTACGATCACGCGTACCGAAACCTATCAGTTTCAAGATGTTGAAGGAAAACGGTCGTTCAGCTGTTATAATCATAATGCATTCTTAAATATGATGGACGGCGCTCTTTCCGGAAAAACAGGATTTACTTCAGATGCCGGATATTGTTATGTCGGTGCGCTGCGTAGAGATGAGCGGACATTTATTGTTGCGCTCCTTGCCTGCGGATGGCCAAATAATAAGAGTTATAAATGGTCCGATATGAGAACTCTTATGACTTATGCTTTGGATCATTATCAATATAAGACATTTGAAATTGAATTACCTGTCCGACAGATATTTATAAATAATGGGATAAAAGCACATTCAGATACGATAGCTTATCCCGGTAAAAACGGAACCAAGATTTCTCTTACTGCAAATCTGACACCTGTTTCTTTCCTATTGAAAGAAGATGAAACGATTTCTGTTGACTATGAGATTCCTGATCAGTTGGATGCTCCTGTAAGGAAAGGAATGCAAGTCGGCAGGATTCGCTGCACGTTAAATGACAAATTGATCCGTGAATATCCCGTCTATACAACACAGAATGCAGAAAAGAGAACCTTCAAAAAATGTGTGGAATATGTTTTCCACCTGTTTTCTATAAAAAATTCGTACCAAAAAGCAGGAAATATTAAAAAAGATCAAGTGAGGTGATTAAAATAGTCACTACAATCTAAGGCTTTCCTGTGCTAATATAAACGAGTGTTAAAAAACAACAACTAAATTGATTAAATATAAGAGAGGTACACATTATGGAAAACTGGAGGAAATACGAAAAGACTTACTTTATGCCACCTGAGCCATGTTATGACTGGGTAAAGAAAGATTCAATTGACAAAGCACCAATCTGGTGCAGTGTTGACTTGAGAGATGGTAACCAGGCACTGATCGAGCCGATGAGTCTGGATGAAAAGTTGGAATTCTTCCAGCTGCTTGTGGATGTAGGATTCAAGATGATCGAAGTCGGATTCCCGGCTGCGTCTGAGACGGAATATCAGTTTTTAAGAACATTGATCGAGCAGAACATGATTCCGGATGACGTTACGATCCAGGTTCTGACACAGGCAAGAGAGCATATTATCAGAAAAACTTTTGACGCTGTCAAAGGTGCTCCACATGCTATTATCCATGTATATAATTCAACATCTGTTGCACAAAGAGAACAGGTATTTAAGAAAGATAAAGAGCAGGTAAAGCAGATTGCAATTGACGGTGCAAAACTTTTGAAAGAGTTAGCAGAAGAAACAGATGGAAACTTTACATTCCAGTACAGTCCGGAAAGTTTTCAGGGAACAGAAGTTGACTATGCATTAGAAGTCTGCAACGCAGTCCTTGAGATCTGGCAGCCAACAGCTGATAACAAAGCGATCATCAACCTGCCTACAACAGTGGAAAATGCTATGCCTCATGTATTCGCAAGTCAGGTAGAGTATTTTAACAAGCATCTGCGCGACAGAGAGAATGTAATTCTTTCTCTGCATCCGCACAATGACAGAGGATCAGGAGTTTCAGATGCTGAGCTTGGAATCCTTGCCGGTGCTGATAAAATTGAAGGAACCTTGTTCGGAAACGGAGAAAGAACAGGTAACGTAGATATTATTACACTTGCAATGAATATGTTTTCTCAGGGTGTGAATCCGGAACTTGATTTCTCTAATATGAGTGACATTTGTGAAATCTATGAACGCGTGACAAGAATGAAAGTTTCTCCGCGCCAGCCATATGCAGGAGATCTTGTATTTACAGCATTCTCCGGTTCACATCAGGATGCGATTGCGAAAGGTATGACCTGGAGAGAGGAGCATGACTGTCAGACATGGACTGTTCCATATCTCCCGATCGATCCACAGGATGTTGGCAGAAGATACGATTCCGATGTAATTCGTATTAACAGCCAGTCAGGAAAGGGTGGCGTAAACTATATCCTGAAGCAAAGCTTTGGAATCAGCTTACCGGAAAAGATGAGAGAAGAAGTCGGATATCTTGTAAAAGATGTTTCCGACAAGGCTCACGAAGAACTTACACCAGACAATGTATATCATATCTTTGAAGACCATTACATCAATGCGAAACCAATTTTCAGTGTTGATGAATGCCACTTTAAACAAGAAGATGGAATTGTCGCAGAAGCAACGATTCACCACAATGGAAGTAACCGCAAGATCACAGGTGTTGGAAACGGACGTCTGGATGCTGTCAGCAATGCGATCAAGCATTATTTTGATATCGAATTTGAACTTGCATTTTACGAGGAGCATTCTTTGACAAAAGGATCTTCTTCCAGAGCTGTTGCTTATGTCGGTGTTATTTCCAACAAGAAGCGTTACTGGGGTGTCGGAGTTGATGCCGATATTATCAAAGCATCTATTGAAGCACTCGTTGTTGCAGTGAATAAATTGGATAGCGTACAGAGATCCCAGATATGCAAGGATGAAAGATTATTAGATATTACAAATTATATTTACGCAAATTATAAAGAAGTTACATTGGACGATCTTGCTGAGAAGTTCTTCCTTTCAAAACCATATTTGTCAAAATATATTAAAGAAAAATCAGGAATGACATTCGGAGATATTCTGAAAGAAATCCGTATGAAAAAGGCAAGAGCAATGCTTAAGAGCAGCAGTGCAACTGTAGAAAGTATTGCAGAATCTGTGGGATATCAGAATGTAGAGCATTTTAACAGAACATTTAAAAAACTGTATAATATCACACCGGTACAGTATAGAAACAAACCTTGATCCCGATTCAAGTTTGACTAAATTTGAAAATGTAATCTTAAAACAAATCGCCTGACAGTTACCATAAGTAGTAGCTGTCAGGCGATTACTGTTATGCAGATTCATTATTCTGCTAATTCTTCCCACAATTCATACAATTCTTCTAATCTTGCTTCATTTGCAGCGCGTTCTGTTGAAAGTTTCTGGCACTCAATAGAGTTCGAATAAACTTCCTCTTTCGTCAGTTCCTCGTCAATCTCTGTGTTGCGATCTTCAAGTTTTGCGATTTCTTCCTCTGTTTTCTTCAACTCATTTTTACGTTTACGTTCACGTGCCTGCTGTTCCTTCTGTTCCTGCCAGCTTAATTTTGAATCCGAAGCAGGAGTGGATGCAGCAGAATTGCCTGAATTGGATACATTTTCTGCGTTTGTTTCATTTCCAGAAGCATAAGCAAGTGTCAGTGCTTCTTTTTTCTCCAGATAATAATCGTAGTTTCCGATGTAATTAACAAATGTCTGATTCACCAGTTCAAGGATCCGGGAGGCTGTCTGATTGATAAAATAACGGTCATGGGATACATAAAGTATCGTTCCGCTGTAGTTATTTAATGCTTCTTCCAGAATTTCTTTGGAAGTAATATCCAGATGGTTGGTCGGCTCATCAAGGATTAGAAAATTTGCTTCCGAAAGCATAAGTTTGGCAAGTGATACGCGGCCTTTTTCTCCACCGCTTAACGTATGAATCTCTTTGAACACTTCATCTCCGGTAAACTGGAATGCAGCGAGTGTATTTCTGATCTGTGTATTGGTAAGATCAGGATAGTCATCAGAAATCTCGTCAAAAATGGTCTTATCATCATGAAGTACGTGATGTTCCTGGTCGTAATAACCAATCGTCACTTTGGATCCAAGTGTGAATTCGCCCTGATCCGCTGCAATAACCTGATTAATGATCTTTAAAAGTGTTGTCTTTCCGGTTCCGTTATCACCAATCACAGCGACATGTTCGCCACGTTTGATTTCAAAACTGATATCACGGAAGAGAACCTGATTGTCAAATTGCTTTGAGAGATGTTCCACTGTAAGAACATCATTTCCGCTGATCTGCGATGGTTCCAGCGTAAAATGCATTTCTTTCGTACTGTCAACCGGTTTGTCCAATGGCGTAATCCTGTCAAGCATTTTCTCACGACTCTCTGCACGTTTGATTGATTTTTCACGATTGAAAGACTTTAATTTATCAATAACAGCCTGCTGATGTTTGATCTCACGCTGCTGATTCATGTATTCTTTCAGCTGTGCATCTCGGATCTGCTGTTTTTTCATTGCATAATCTTTATAATTTCCAAGGTACATGCGAACCTGTGCATTGTCAATCTCAACAACTTTTGTGACAACACGATTCAGGAAATAACGGTCATGGGAGACGATAAATACCGCTCCGGAATAATTAATCAGATATGTTTCCAGCCAGGCAATAGAATTCAGATCCAAGTGGTTTGTCGGCTCATCAAGCAGGAGGATATCCGGACTTGTAAGCAGTAATTTTCCGAGAGAAACACGGGTCTTCTGACCTCCTGAAAGTGTATCTGTCTGTTTATTAAAATCGTCTTCCGTAAACCCAAGTCCCTTTAATACACCTGTAATCTCACTTTCGCAGGCATAACCGTTTCTTGCATCAAATTCAGACTGTAGACGATTGTAGGTCTCCAGGCGGCTCTGCAACTCCTCACCTTCCAGATGCTTCAGTTCATGTTCAATGGAACGAAGCTGATCTTCCATCGCAAAAATATCCGCTTTTGCACTTTTTACTTCCTCATAAATGGTATTCCCGGATTTTAAATCCTGACGCTGCGCAAGATAACCGAGTGTCTTTCCTTTCGCGAGAATAACCTCTCCACCATCAAGAGGTTCTTCTCCGATGATCATCTTAAGGATTGTTGATTTCCCGGCGCCGTTCACACCGACAAGAGCAGCTTTCTCACGATCTTCAATATGAAAGGAGCCGTCTCGTACAATTTCGCGTTCCCCAAACGCTTTTTCTATATTGTGACATGCGAGTATCATATATTTTCACCTCGTTTTTTGACTTCTAACATTATCATTATATAGAAAAATGTCGAAAATACAAGGAAAATATATGGATTTTAAAGGTTTTTGCAAAACAAAAGTTTGACAGAACTTTAACTCTTTTATATAATAAAGAGTAGTTTAAGAGTGGAGGGCTAAAAATTGGAACAGAGAAAGATATCACGTGCAGTCATTTCCAGACTTCCGAGGTACTACAGATATCTGGGAGATTTGCTGGAGGCTGGCGTAGAGAGAATTTCATCCAGTGACTTGAGTAAGAAGATGCATGTAACGGCTTCACAGATACGTCAGGATCTGAATAATTTCGGTGGATTCGGCCAGCAGGGATACGGATACAATGTGAAATATCTTTATACAGAAATTGGAAAGATCTTAGGATTGGATAGATGTCATAATTTTATTATCATTGGTGCCGGTAATTTAGGACAGGCACTAGCAAACTATGCTTCCTTCGAAAGAAGCGGATTTATTCTGAAAAGTCTTTTTGATGTGAATCCTCGACTGGAAGGCGTAACGATCAGGGGGATTCCTGTGCGTATGGTTGATGAACTGGAAGATTTTCTTAAGAATAATGACATTGAAATTGCTGCACTGACACTTCCAAAATCAAAAGCAATTGAAGTGGCTGATATTCTGGTAGATAACGGTGTGAAGGGAATCTGGAATTTTGCACATACAGACCTTTCCCTTCCAAAGGATGTGGTCGTTGAGAATGTACATTTATCTGACACACTGATGAAGTTATCTTACAACCTTTGTCAGCAGGATAAAGAATAGAATCTAGCAAAGCTGCAAGGATGCTGTGGGACCAACTGACAAAAGGAGGTTTCGCAGCATCTGTTCATGTTAAAAGGAATTAATAATGATAGAAAGGTCAGGCGATAAGCATGAGATATCTTCCAAATGGGAAGCAGATGAGTGAAGCTGATGCACACACAATTCATGAAATTGGGATTCCATCCCTTGTACTTATGGAACGTGCAGCACTTCAGATTGTCGAGACAATGCATAAGAAAAATATTTCCACAGAAAAAAGTCTGATTGTTTGTGGAAGCGGCAACAATGGTGGAGACGGATTTGCAGTAGCAAGGCTCTTAACCGAACAGGGAAAGCATGCAGATGTACTATTTGCAGGGAAAGAAGCTTCTTTAAGTGAAGAATGTCGATGTCAGAAACAGATTGTAGAAAATATGGGGATTTCTGTATTCACAGAATTCCCGGATGAAGAATATACTGTAATAATTGATGCTGTATTTGGTGTTGGACTCTGCCGTGAAATTACAGGACATTATAGAGATGTGATCGACTGGATGAATCTTCAGGATACAGAAAAAGTTGCTGTTGATATTCCATCCGGGATCTGTGCTGCAACAGGAAAGATTCTTGGGACAGCATTTCGAGCCGACCTTACAGTATGTATGGCATGTGTAAAATTAGGCTGTGAGCTTTTCCCTGGCAAGTCGTATGCAGGAGAGAGCATTCCGGTTGCGATTGGAATTGATCCGAACTATTTTTCGAATCGCCTGGATGTTTGTTATACCTTTGACAAAAATGATCTTGGAAAACTTCTTCCTTCGAGAATGATGAATTCGCACAAGGGAAGTTATGGAAAAGTTCTTATGATCACCGGAAGTCCCGGGATGGCTGGTGCTGCATTTCTTTCTGCCTGTGCTGCCTATACAGTTGGTGCCGGTCTAGTACAGATTTATACAGCAAGTGAAAACCGTCTGGCACTGCAGGAACTTCTTCCGGAGGCAATCATATCCTGCTATGATTCTTATGATGACAGTCAACTGTCTCATCTTCTTGACTGGGCTGATGTGGTTTGTATTGGCTGTGGACTTGGAATGGGACAGATTTCCGAAAAGATATTGAAAAATGTATTGAAAAATGTATCCTGTCCATGTGTCATAGATGCTGATGGACTTAATTTACTGAGCAGGAATATAGAGTTATTAAATCAATGTTGTGCACCTGTGATTTTAACTCCACATATGAAAGAAATGTCAAGGCTGACCGGATGGAGTATTGATACGATCATGGAAGATCGCTTCCAGGCACTTGATCAGATCATAAAACAATCCGGACCGGATACAAAATCATCCATAATCTGTGTGTTAAAAGACAGTCGTACTGTTGTCGCACAGACAAATCGGCAGAGATTTGTAAATCTCGCTGGTAATAACTCTATGGCAAAAGGTGGTTCCGGAGACGTTCTCGCCGGAACGATTGCAGGACTTCTTGCACAGCATATGGCACCATTTGAAGCCACTACTGTGGGAGTTTTCCTACATGCCTGTGGTGGAGATGAAGCGAAAAAGAGCAAAGGAAGTTACAGCGTATTAGCCAGAGACCTGATTCAGGGTATGGCCGATGCAATGAAGAATGCAAAGGAGTGCAGATAAATTATGAAACAGTATAACAGAGTATGTGCCCGGATCAATCTGGACGCAATTGCATATAATATGGAACAGATGAAAAATCGCATTGGTCAGGAGGGACGTTTAATAGCTGTTATCAAGACGGATGCATACGGACACGGAGCAGTTCCTCTTGCGGAAATGTTTGAGGAAACGCCTTATATCTGGGGTTACGCTGTAGCATGCATGGGAGAAGCAAGAACTTTAAGAGCACATGGAATCAAGAAACCAATCTTGATTCTTGGCTGTGTTTTTCCTGATGAGTATGAAGAAATGGTTGAAAAAGAAATCCGTGCAGCAGTTTATACAGAAGAGATGGCCAAGGGAATGGCTGATGCTGCCGCAAGGTCAGGAAAGACCGCATTTCTTCACATAAAAATTGATACAGGAATGGGACGAATCGGATTCAAAGTAAGCAAAGAGAGTGTTGAGACAATTTCCAGAATCAGCAAACTTTCTAATATTAAAATGGAAGGAATGTTCACACACTTTGCAAAGGCAGATGAATTTGACAAGTCTTATACATTTGCCCAACATGAAAAATTCCTCTGGATGAAAGAACAGTTAGAAAAAAATGGAGTCCAGATCTCCTATTATGATTGTGATAACAGTGCCGGAATTATTGATTTTCCAGATATGAAGCATGATCTTGCCAGAGCCGGAATCTCTATTTATGGAATGTATCCGTCAGATGAAGTGAAAAAAGATGCTGTTGACCTGAAACCGGCACTGGAATTAATCAGCCATATCAGCTTTGTAAAGGATGTGGAAAAAGGAACTTCCATCAGTTACGGTGGAACTTTCGTCGCGCCAAAGAAGATGCGGATCGCTACGATTCCCGTCGGATACGGTGACGGATATCCGCGTTCCCTTTCAAATAAAGGATATGTTCTTATCCATGGAAAACGTGCAGACATTGTGGGAAGAGTCTGCATGGATCAGTTTATGGTAGATGTAACAGAGATTCCGGAAGCAAAATTCATGGATCCGGTTACTCTGGTCGGAAAAGACAAGGACGCCATTATCCGTGTAGAAGATCTTTCTAATCTGAGTGGAAGATTCAATTATGAATTTGTCTGTGATCTGAGCAAGCGTGTTCCGAGAGAGTATTATAAAAACGGTACGATCGTAAAACAGATTGATTATTTCGAATAACCGGAATTATTGAAAGAATCCGGTTGACATGCATACATCCGATAAAACCGGAGATACTTTAGTATGTTCTTAGAAAAAAACAAAAGGTTCTGAGAAGAATCAGAGAACAAATACGAAAAGTAACTGGAATATCGGAGTGTGAATGAATTGATAATTAAGCGGGGCGACATTTATTACGCAGATCTTAGTCCTGTCGTTGGTTCCGAACAAGGTGGAATCCGGCCGGTACTTATAATACAGAATAACATAGGCAACAGACATAGTCCAACCATCATCTGTGCCGCAATTACGTCGAAGATGAATAAGGCAAAATTGCCGACACATATTGAAATCTGTACAAATGATTATAATATTATGAAAAATTCAGTCATTCTGCTGGAACAGATCCGTACAATTGACAAGAAAAGACTGAGAGAATATGTCTGTCATATCGATCAGGAACGAATGAAAAAAATTGACCAAGCAATAAGAATCAGTCTGGATCTTACTACATAAATCCAACCAAATTCTTTACAGAACAAAAAAAGCGTGGTAAAATCATAAGGATAGTGCTTTACAGAACTTAGTGTGTATCTGTAAATGCAAGTGAATTTATATAAAATACATTGATACAATAGAAAAGGAGAATCAGAATATGTCAGGACATTCTAAATTTGCGAATATCAAGCATAAGAAAGAAAAGAATGATGCAGCAAAAGGAAAGATTTTTACAAAGATCGGACGTGAACTTGCAATTGCTGTTAAGGAAGGTGGAAGTGCTGATCCGACAAACAACAGCAGACTTCGTGATGTTATTGCAAAAGCAAAAGCAAACAACATGCCGAATGATACAATCGAGAGAAATATCAAAAAAGCTGCCGGAGAAGGAGCTGCTGATAACTATGAGCGTATTACATATGAAGGATATGGACCGAACGGAACCGCTATTATCGTTAAGACTCTTACAGATAACAAGAACCGTACAGCTTCCAATGTAAGAAATGCATTTACAAAGGGAAGCGGAAACGTAGGAACACCTGGATGTGTATCTTTCATGTTCGATGAAAAAGGACAGATCATTATTGATAAAGAAGAGTGCGATATGGACTCTGATGATCTTATGATGACTGTACTTGATGCAGGTGCTGAAGACTTTAACGAAGAAGAAGACAGCTACGAAGTATTAACAGCACCGGAAGACTTCAGTGATGTCCGTCTGAAGATGGAAGAAGCCGGAATCCCTATGGTTTCTGCTGAAGTTACAATGATTCCACAGACATATGTTGATCTTACAAAAGAAGAAGATATTAAAAACATCCAGAAAACACTTGATCTTCTTGATGAAGATGATGATGTTCAGGACGTATACCATAACTGGAACGAATAATCAGTTATAAGAAATGGGGGACAATGATGAGTAATTACAAGATGGAAACTAAATGTGTACAGTCCGGTTACAATCCGGGAAACGGTGAACCACGTGTGCTCCCGATCGTACAAAGCACAACATTCCGTTACACCAGCAGTGATCAGATGGGAAGACTTTTTGATCTTGAAGAGTCCGGATATTTTTATACAAGACTTCAGAATCCGACGAATGATGCAGTAGCAGCAAAGATCTGTGATATGGAGGGGGGAGTAGCAGCAATGCTGACTTCTTCCGGACAGGCAGCAAACTTTTATGCGATTATGAATATTGCTGAAGAAGGTGATCATATCGTATGTGCGTCTGCCTTGTATGGCGGTACATACAATCTGTTTGCTCACACAATCCGTAAAATGGGTGTGAAAGCAACTTTCGTAGACCCAGACTGCACAGAGGAAGAACTGAATGCGGCATTTCAGGAGAATACGAAAGCTGTTTTTGGAGAAACTATCGCCAATCCGGCATTGACTGTTTTTGATTTTGAGAAATTTGCAAAAGCTGCACATGCACATCATGTTCCGTTAATCGTAGATAATACATTTGCAACACCGATCAACTGTCGTCCTTTTGAATGGGGTGCAGATATTGTTACTCATTCAACTACAAAATACATGGATGGACATGCAGCCTGTGTTGGCGGTGCAATCGTTGACAGCGGTAACTTTGACTGGGCTGCTTACGGAGACAAGTTTGCCGGACTTACAACACCGGATGAGACTTATCACGGAATTGTATACACAGAAAAGTTTGGCAAAGCTGCTTATATAACAAAAGCAACATCACAGCTGATGAGAGATCTTGGATCGATCCAGTCTCCTCAGAATGCATTTCTTCTGAACCTTGGACTTGAGAGCCTTCATTTGAGAGTACCAAGACATTGTGAGAACGCTGTAAAGATGGCACAGTATCTCCAGGGACACGAGAAAGTGGCATGGGTAAACTGCCCATCACTTCCGGGAAGCAAGGATTATGATCTTGTTCAGAAATATATGCCGGATGGAACATGCGGTGTTATTACTTTTGGATTAAAGGGCGGAAGAGAAGCAGCAGTTAAGATGATGGACAAACTGAAACTGGTTGCGATTGTAACTCATGTAGCAGACGCAAGAAGCTGCGTACTTCATCCTGCAAGTCATACACACAGACAGATGAATGAGCAGGAACTGTTGGAAGCAGGTGTACAGCCAGATCTGATTCGTTTCAGTCTCGGAATTGAGAATATTGAAGATCTGATTGCCGATGTAGAACAGGCACTGGAAGATTAATATAAATAACATATGATTCAGGAGGTATGGATTCCCATGATTTTGTATCCATACCTCCTGTTTTTTGTATCCGAATTGTAGGTTTTAAACAGTAGTTAGCTCTTTTGCCTAAATTGTGGAGATTGATATGCAGAATTGGATACAATACATATTTTTCCCGTATTCTGTGCATTCTAGTAATAGTATTTATTTACTTTCAACAGGAGGCATATTTATATGAGCGAGGAAAAAAAGCAAAAATCAGATGAAATCAAAGAATTTGGTGCGTTAATGTTAAATGAAAATAAAAAGAATTACAAAATTCGTCTTCTGACAATTATAGGTGAAATTGAAGGACATGAAACAGTATCAAATAATACAAAAGCAACAAAGTACGAACATTTACTCCCACAGCTGGCTGAAGCTGAAGAAAGCGATGAAGTAGAGGGGGTTCTCATTTTATTAAATACACTGGGTGGAGATGTGGAAGCTGGACTTGCAATTGCGGAGATGATAGCTTCTTTGGGAAAACCAACCGTTTCTCTTGTTCTTGGTGGAAGTCATTCTATTGGCGGTCCTCTTGCTGTTTCGGCAGATTATTCCTTTATTGTACCAACAGGAACCATGGTTGTTCATCCGGTTCGTTCAAACGGTACTTTTATCGGTGTGACACAGAGTCTGAGAAATATGGAACGTACACAGGACAGAATTGCCAGATTTATTGCTGCACACTCTAAAATCAAAGAAAAACGTCTTGTTGATCTGATGTTGAACCCTACGCAGCTTGTAAAAGATGTAGGAACACTGTTAGAAGGAGAAGAAGCTGTAAGAGAAGGGATCATCGACGAAGTCGGAGGCATTCACCAGGCATTTAAAAAACTCTATGAATTGATTGATGAAAAACGGGAAAAACCTTCGGAAATGTAAATATAGAACAAAAAAATGGCATCTGATCAAAGAAATTTTGTAATGACATGAATTTTAATTGATGTTATACTTGAAATAGTATGTATTCAATCTATCGTTTGATTGAATCAGTACAATGGTATAATAATTAAGGGGGAATCAGATGGCTGCAAAATCTACAAATACGAAAAAAAGTTCTACGAACAACACAGCGAAAGCAGCAAAAAATGCAACAACTAAGAAAACATCGACAGCAAAAAAAGCTTCTGCCTCCACAAAGAAAAGTTCTGGCAGTAAGACAAAAAGAACTTCAAATCATATAAATACAGCACAAAGTCAGGAAATCCGTTCAGAGATTCTTCTATTGGGTTCCCTTGCCATCTGTATCCTTCTTATCCTGAGTAATTTTGGTATGGGTGGCATAGCGGGAGGAGCAATTTCTTCTGTAGGATTTGGACTTGTAGGAGCAATGGCATATTTATTTCCATTTGTATTTTTCGGAGCAGTTGCTTTTTATATTTCCAATAAAGGAAATCCTCATGCTTACATAAAAGTAGGTGCCGCAATTGTTCTGGTCATTCTCCTTTGTGGAATTTTAGAATTGATGTTTCATCCATATACTGCCGGGACATCTGTTTTATCTTACTACAAAGATTCCAGTGCTGATAAAAATGCGGGTGGATTACTTGGCGGAATTCTGATCAGTATTTTATGTCCACTGATCGGAGAGGCAGGTACTTATGTTATTTTGATCATTTTCTCAATCATTTGTATCATTCTGGTAACAGAACGTTCTTTATTAGCTCCACTTGGAAGACATGGAAAGAAAGCTTACCAGGAAGTGAAACGGAAACATCAGGAAACTGCTGAGATCCGTACACTGGAGCGGGATGCCCGCAAAGAGGCACTTGCGTTGAAGCAAAGAGAAAAAGTCGAAACTTTACAGGCAGATGCATCTTCTCCAAGTGAGAAAAAGAAACGCACAAAGCGGACAGACCTTAAAGCATCAGGTATTACGTTCGCCACAACGCTTCTTTCAGAGGAAGAATCACCTGTTGGTGGCTTTGGGCGGACTCCAAAATCACCTGAAATGACAGAACTTGTCCCGGAGAAAGAGCCGGATTCAAAAGATCTGACGGATTCCTTTGAAGATCATTTTGTCATTAACAGAGCAGAACCGGCAATGGATGTACCAGAAGAGATTCCGTTTGACGATGCACTGCATCTTGAACCGGTACAGACACCCGCTTCCCGACAAGAAAACGAGATGAGTTCTGAACATGATCCGGCTGCGGATCCTATGATTGAAAATAGCCCGGAGATAAAACAGGAGCATTCCAGAAAAAGCAGCAAAAAAGATGCGCAGGCGGTTGCCGCAGAGACAGCCAGTGTAGAACAGACCATACGGGAACAGGAGCAAAAACCACGGCCGGTTTATCATACACCTCCGCTGAATCTGTTAAAGAAGGGGAAGAAAGGTGGCGGTGATTCGGATGAACACCTTCGTGCCACGGCTTTAAAACTGGAACAGACACTACAGAATTTTGGAGTTGGAGTACATGTAACAAACGCAAGCTGTGGTCCATCTGTTACAAGATATGAACTTCAACCGGAACAGGGCGTAAAAGTAAGCCGGATTGTTGGACTTGCAGATGATATCAAGTTAAATCTTGCAGTTGCAGATCTAAGAATTGAAGCTCCAATCCCTGGTAAAGCCGCGGTCGGTATCGAAGTTCCGAACAGTGAAAATACAGCGGTTATGCTGGGAGATCTGCTGGAGTCAAAAGAGTTCAAAAACAGTAAATCGCCAATTTCATTTGCAGTTGGTAAAGATATTGCCGGAAAGGTTGTTGTGACTGACATTGCCAAGATGCCGCATCTTCTTGTTGCAGGTGCAACGGGATCCGGTAAATCTGTCTGCATCAACACTCTGATCATGAGTGTTATTTATAAGGCAGATCCTGATGATGTTAAACTAATCCTTGTCGATCCAAAAGTTGTGGAACTAAGTGTATATAACGGAATTCCACATCTGATGATTCCGGTTGTCACAGATATGAAGAAGGCGGCAGGTGCTTTGAACTGGGCAGTTGCTGAGATGGAAAAGCGTTACAAACTTTTTGCACAGTACAATGTACGTGATTTAAAGGGCTTTAATGAAAAGGTCAAGCATGGGGAAACCGGACCGGAGATTCAGAAAAAGCTTCCTCAGATTGTAATTATCATTGACGAGCTTGCTGATCTTATGATGGTTGCTCCGGGAGAAGTAGAAGGTGCTATCTGTCGTCTGGCACAGTTGGCCAGAGCAGCAGGACTTCATTTGATTCTTGCAACACAGAGACCATCTGTAAATGTTATTACCGGATTGATCAAAGCAAACATGCCTTCCCGAATTGCTTTTTCTGTATCATCAGGTGTCGATTCAAGAACAATTATCGATATGAATGGTGCTGAAAAGCTCCTGGGAAAGGGTGACATGCTCTTTTATCCATCCGGATATCCAAAACCTGTCAGGGTGCAGGGATCTTTCGTTTCGGACGAAGAAGTTCAAAAAGTTGTTGATTATTTGATTGACAAGAACGGAAATACCTCGTACAGTAATGAACTAGAAGAACAGATTTCAAGCAGCGCAGATCTTCCGGGTCAGGGAATGCTTCCGGGACAGCAGGACAGCGAGAACAGCAGGGATGTCTATTTTGCAGATGCAGGGAATCTGATCATCGACAAGGAAAAAGCATCGATTGGTATGCTTCAGAGGATGTTCAAGATTGGTTTCAACCGTGCTGCCAGAATTATGGATCAGCTATGTGAAGCCGGTGTTGTAGGTCCGGAGGAAGGAACAAAACCAAGAAAAGTGCTTATGACAAAAGAAGAATTTGCAGAATATATGCAGAATCAGACTTCGTAAAATCTAAAAACACCAAAAGTGATACAAAGGAGAGGGAAAGATGAAAACAGATATTCAGATTGCACAGGAAGCAGAAATGAAACACATCAAAGAGGTAGCGGTACAGGCCGGTATTTCAGAAGATGAACTTGAATTTTATGGAAAATATAAGGCAAAACTTTCCGATGAACTCTGGAACAGAATCAAAGATAACGAGGATGGAAAGCTTGTACTTGTAACAGCAATCAATCCTACTCCGGCCGGAGAGGGTAAGACTACAACATCTGTAGGTCTCGGACAGGCATTTGCAAAACTTGGAAAAAAAGCAATGATCGCACTTCGTGAGCCATCTCTCGGACCATGTTTCGGAATCAAAGGTGGAGCAGCCGGTGGCGGATATGCCCAGGTCGTTCCTATGGAAGATCTGAACCTGCATTTTACAGGAGATTTTCATGCGATCACTTCAGCAAACAACCTTCTTGCAGCAATGCTCGATAATCATATCCAGCAGGGAAATACACTTGGTATTGATCCAAGACAGGTTGTATGGAAACGTTGTGTCGATATGAATGATCGTGTTCTCAGAAATATTGTTGTCGGACTTGGACGCAAAACAGACGGTATGGTCCGTGAAGATCATTTTGTCATTACAGTGGCATCTGAGATCATGGCGATCCTCTGTCTTGCAGATGATCTTGCTGATCTTAAACGCAGACTTGGAAGAATCATTGTTGCTTACAATTTCAAAGGAGAACCTGTTACAGCAGATGATCTTCAGGCAACAGGTGCTATGGCCGCACTTCTGAAAGATGCGATCAAGCCAAACCTGATCCAGACACTTGAGCATACACCAGCTTTAGTACATGGCGGTCCATTTGCAAACATTGCACATGGCTGCAATAGTGTACGTGCAACAAAGATGGCTCTGAAGTTAAGTGACATCACTGTCACAGAAGCCGGATTTGGTGCAGATCTTGGCGCTGAGAAATTCTTTGATATCAAATGCCGTATGGCAGGTCTGAAACCAGACGCAGTAGTTTTAGTTGCAACAGTACGTGCATTAAAGTATAACGGTGGCGTTGCAAAGGCTGACCTTGCAGAAGAGAACCTGGATGCCCTTGCAAAAGGTATTGTAAATCTTGAGAAACATATTGAAAATATTCAGAAATACGGTGTACCGGTAATCGTTACACTGAATTCATTTGTAACAGATACAGATGCTGAAAATGCATTTATTGAAAAATTCTGTCGTGAACGCGGATGCGAATTTGCCCTCTCAGAAGTGTGGGAGAAAGGCGGAGAAGGCGGTGTAGATCTTGCGCAGAAGGTTCTTGAGACACTTGAGACAAAAGAAAGTGATTTCCATACGCTTTATAATGATGAGCTTTCTCTGAAAGACAAGATCCGTACAATCGCACAGGAGATTTACGGCGCACATGATGTTATATATGAACCTGCAGCTGAGAAACAGCTCGCCAAGATTGAATCTATGGGATTTGGTTCTTTCCCGATCTGTATGGCAAAGAATCAGTATTCTCTTTCAGATGACGCTACAAAGCTTGGAAGACCTGAAAACTTTGATATTCATATCCGCGAGGTATATGTAAGTGCAGGAGCCGGTTTTGTTGTCGCACTGACGGGCGCTGTTATGACAATGCCTGGACTTCCAAAAGTTCCTGCTGCAAACGGAATCGACGTTACAGATGACGGAAAGATCACCGGACTTTTCTAAAGTTTTTTATGATTGGCTGCCGGTCATAGTATTTTTTGACCGGCAATGCCAATTGTTTTCATGGAGTTAGATAATTAATTAAGGAGATACACATGGCACAGTTGATAGATGGTAAATTAATCTCTCAGCAGATTAAAGATGAGTTGAAAGAAGAAGTAGCACAGTTTAAGGCAGAAGGCATTGATATTTGCCTTGCTGTTATTCAGGTGGGAAGTGATCCGGCTTCTTCTGTATATGTCAGAAACAAGAAAAAGGCATGCGCCTATATCGGGGTAGAATCCAGATCATATGAACTTCCGGAAGAGACTTCGGAAGAAGAACTGATTAAGTTAGTAGAAGAGTTAAATGCGGATGAAAGCGTAAACGGAATTCTTGTACAGCTTCCGGTACCGGATCATATTGATGAAGATAAGATCATCCGTACGATTTCACCGGATAAGGATGTAGATGGATTCCATCCTGTAAGTGTTGGAAGACTCTGGATCGGAGAAAAAGGATTTTTATCCTGTACTCCGGCCGGAATCATTCAGCTTTTGAAAAGATCCAATATTTCGATTGAAGGGAAAGAATGTGTGATCATTGGACGAAGCAATATCGTCGGTAAACCAATGGCAGCCCTTTTGCTTCGTGAAAATGGAACTGTAACCGTTGCACATTCCCGAACAAAAGATCTTAAAGAAGTAGCAAAACGAGCAGATATCCTGATTGTTGCAATTGGAAAAGAGCGTTTTATCACATCTGAATATATCAAAGAGGGAGCTGTTGTCATCGATGTAGGAATGCATCGTGATGAAGCGAACCATCTTTGCGGAGATGTTGATTTTGCGGATGTTGAACCTCATTCTTCTGCAATCACGCCGGTACCGGGCGGTGTTGGTCCAATGACAATTGCGATGCTGATGAATAATTGTGTTGAAACAGTTCGTAAGTAGGAGGAACTTGTAAATGAGGTGTACACATTGCGGAGCAAATATACCAGACGATCAGTTGATTTGTCCCGTATGCGGTGCTGAAGTACAGATTGTACCAGATTATAACCCTCTGGAAGACGTACTCGCACGCGAAGTGAAAGGCTCAGTAGCCGGAGCTACACGTCAGATCCAGGCAGATGTAGTCCGAAGACAGAATGTGAGCCAAAACCAACAAAACAGAAATCGGCAAAATCAACGATCGAATCCTAATTCCACACGCGTCTTAAGCCAGGCGGAACTGGATAAAGTAAGAGAAGAGCGAAGAGAGCAGCTACGGCGCCAGAGAGCGCAAAGACAACGTCAGAAAACAGATGCAAAGCGTTATCAGGATGCCCGTCAGTCAACAGAGAATCTGCGCCGGACATCTACTGAAAGCAGACGCCTTCAGCAGATCAAAAAACAAGAAGCTGCCAGAAAAAAACGCCAAAAATTACTTACGGTTTTTTTCCTGCTCATTCTTCTGGTTGGTGTCGGAATTTATATCGGATATCAGAATTCCTATACAGGCATGATCAAAAAAGGGAATGCCGCACTGCAGAATAGTAACTATACTTCTGCAGAGAATTATTTTAACAGAGCAATTATAAAGGATAAATCAAAGGCAGAGGCTTATACCGGACTTGCTAATATCTATGTTGCCCAGGATGATCTGGACAGTGCAGAAAGCGTCTATCTCAACGCACTGGAGACACAACCGTCGAATGTAAATCTCTATAAAGCTGCAGTAAAATTCTATGAGAAAACAGAACAGCCGAATAAGATTTCTGATCTCCTGCAGGATTGTGAAGATAAGAATGTATTATCTGCTATGAATGATTATGTTTCATCTGCTCCTGAATTCAGTTTGAAAGAAGGAACCTATGATGAAGTACAGCAGGTAACATTAACATCTGCTACAGGCGGAACGATTTATTATACAACAGATGGTTCTGATCCGACGGAGTCAAGTACAGAATACAAAGAAGCTGTTTTGCTTCAGTCCGAAGGTGACACAGAGATCCGTGCAATTGCTGTTAATAAAAAGGGAATACCAAGTGCTGTTTCCAGTGCGAAATATTCCATTGAATTTCCACTTGTAGACGCTCCGGCAGTTTCTCCATCAACCGGACAATATAGTACAGCCACTCAGATCACGATTACGGTACCGGATGGATATACGGCATACTACACGATGGACGGTTCAACTCCAACCGCATCCTCTGAGAAATATACTGACCCGATTGATATGCCAGAAAATTCACAAACAACTTTTTCAGCAATTCTCGTGAACGATAAAAATGGAAAAGCGACGGAAGTAACAACACGAAACTATATTACTACATATTAAGTAAACTGTGTAAAGTAACTAGAAAGCAACCTTGATTTTGGAAAATATTATGTAAATTTTCCAAAATAGGGTTGCTTTTTTTAGCATACAGAGTTATAATAATAACTGTTAAAAAAATAACAATACTACATAAAAAAGGAGAGATTTGTTATGAGTAGATTTTGCTTACCAAGAGACATTTATCATGGAAAAGGATGTCTTGAAGAACTGAAGAACCTGAAAGGAAAGAAAGCCATTCTTGTAGTTGGTGGCGGTTCTATGAAACGTCAGGGATTCCTGGATAAAGCAGTTAATTATCTGAAAGAAGGCGGAATGGAAGTTCAGCTGTTTGAAGGTGTTGAGCCAGATCCGTCAGTTGAGACTGTTATGAAAGGTGCAGAAGCAATGCGTGCTTTCGAGCCGGATTGGATCGTTGCTATGGGTGGTGGATCACCAATCGATGCAGCGAAAGCTATGTGGGCATTCTATGAGTACCCGGAGATCTCCTTTGAAGACCTGATCACACCATTCAGCTTCCCGGAACTGAGACAGAAAGCTAAATTTGCAGCAATTCCTACAACTTCAGGAACAGCTACAGAGGTTACAGCATTCTCAGTTATCACAAACTATCAGACTGGTGTGAAATATCCACTGGCTGACTTCAACATCACACCGGATGTTGCAATCGTTGATCCTGACCTTGTTGCAGGACTCCCGGTTAAACAGGTTGCATATACAGGTATGGATGCTCTTACACATGCAATTGAAGCATATGTATCCACACTGAACGGACCTTTCACAGATCCACTTGCACTGCAGGCAATTGAGATGGTTCTTGATTATCTGCCAGGATCTTACAAATGCGATATGGTTGCAAGAGAGCAGATGCATTATGCACAGTGCCTTGCAGGAATGGCATTCTCTAATGCATTACTTGGTATCGTTCATTCAATGGCTCATAAAACAGGTGCTGCATTCTCTACAGGACATATTCCGCACGGATGTGCTAACGCAATTTACCTTCCATACGTTATCAAATACAACGCCAAAGACGCTGTAGCTGCAAAACGTTATGCTGAAATCGCACGCAGAATGGGACTTGCCGGAACATCTGAGCAGGCTCTGATCAACAGCCTTGTTGAGAAGATTGATGAGTTCAATGTAAGACTGAACATTCCTAAGACTCTGAAAGACTTCGGAATCAATGAAGAAGAATTCAAAGAAAAAGTTGACAAGATTGCAGAACTGGCTGTAGGAGATGCCTGTACAGGATCTAACCCACGTGCAATCGATCCGGCTGCTATGGCTAAACTTCTTACATGTACATACTACGGAACAGAAGTTGATTTCTAAAATCAAAAATTAATAAAGGTTTCAGTGTTCTTATAAAATAAGATAACGCTGTAAACTTGTCTTAAACAATACGGGTAGATGCATGAAATTGTGTGTCTGCCCGTATGTTTTACTTGAATTCATAGCTGAAGTGTCGTATTATTAACAAAGAGCGAGTTGTTATTGTTTACACAATGTTTGAAGACAATAACGTCGATTTATTTACAAGGAGGAGAAACATGTATAAGATATTAAAAGCTGAAAAACTGGCTGATAAGATTTATCTGATGAATGTTCATGCACCACGTGTAGCAAGTCACTGTCAGCCTGGTCAGTTTGTCATCGTTAAAATGGACGAGAAAGGCGAACGTATTCCGCTGACAATCTGTGATTATGACAGAGAAGCAGGAACAATCACAATCGTTTTCCAGGAAGTTGGAGCTTCTACAGTGAAAATGGGAGAACTCAAAGCCGGAGACAGTTTCCGTGACTTTACAGGTCCGCTTGGATGCGCTTCTGAGTTTGTTCATGAAGACCTTGAGTCCCTTAAGAATAAGAAGATGCTGTTTGTAGCCGGTGGAGTTGGGGCTGCTCCGGTTTACCCACAGGTAAAATGGTTGAAAGCACACGGAATCGATGCTGATGTTATCGTTGGTGCTAAGACAAAAGATATGCTGATCCTTGAAGATCAGATGGAAGCTGTTGCAGGTAATTACTACCCATGTACAGATGACGGTTCCTACGGACACGCAGGAATGGTTACAACTATGGTAGAAGAACTTGTAAACAACGGAAATAAATACGATGTCTGCGTTGCGATCGGACCGATGATCATGATGAAATTTGTCTGTCTCTTAACAAAGAAACTTGAGATTCCGACAATCGTCAGCATGAACCCGATCATGGTAGACGGAACAGGTATGTGTGGTGCCTGCCGTCTTCAGGTTGGAGATGAGATTAAATTTGCATGCGTTGACGGACCAGAGTTCGACGGACACCTTGTTGACTTTGATCAGGCAATGAAGAGAAGCCAGATGTACAAATCTGAAGAAGGACGCGCAATGCTGAAGCTTCAGGAAGGCGATACACATCACGGCGGATGCGGACATTGTGGAGGTGACGAATAATGGCTGATATGATGAAAAAAGTACCTGTAAGAGAGCAGGATCCAAAAGTACGTGCAACAAACTTTGAAGAAGTTTGTCTCGGTTATAACAAAGAAGAAGCAATGGAAGAGGCTACAAGATGCCTTAACTGTAAGAATGCAAAATGTATCCAGGGTTGTCCTGTATCCATCAACATTCCGGCATTTATCCATCAGGTAAAAGAAGGAAACATTGAAGAAGCTTACAAGATCATTGGTAAATCCAGTGCACTTCCGGCTATCTGTGGACGTGTTTGCCCACAGGAATCCCAGTGTGAGGGAAAATGTATCCGTGGAATTAAAGGCGAGCCTGTTTCTATCGGAAAACTGGAGCGTTTCGTTGCTGACTATGCACTTGAGAATGATATTAAACCAGAAGGCGCTGAGACTATGAACGGTCACAAAGTAGCCGTTATCGGTTCTGGCCCGTCCGGACTTACATGTGCCGGAGACCTTGCAAAACTCGGATACGATGTAACAGTATTCGAAGCATTACATGAGCTCGGTGGAGTACTTGTATATGGTATTCCTGAGTTCCGTCTTCCAAAACAGAAAGTCGTTGCAAAAGAGATCGAGAAAGTAAAAGAGCTCGGTGTTAAATTCGAGACAAACGTTGTTATCGGTAAATCCACAACAATCGATCAGCTGATGGAAGAAGAAGGATTCGAGGCAGTATTCATCGGATCCGGTGCCGGACTTCCAATGTTCATGGGAATTCCTGGAGAAAATGCAAACGAAGTATTCTCCGCAAATGAATACCTGACAAGAAGTAACCTCATGAAAGCTTTCCGTGATGATTACGATACACCGATCGCTGCCGGTAAGAAAGTAGCTGTTGTTGGTGGTGGTAACGTAGCTATGGATGCTGCAAGAACAGCTCTTCGTCTTGGCGCAGAAGTTCATGTAGTATACAGAAGAAGTGAAGCAGAACTTCCAGCAAGAGCTGAAGAAGTTCATCATGCAAAAGAAGAAGGAATCATCTTCGATCTTCTTACAAATCCGAAGAAGATCAACGTTGACGAGAACGGTAATATCACAAGCATGACAGTGATCAAGATGGAACTTGGTGAGCCAGATGCTTCCGGAAGAAGACGTCCGGTTGAAATTGAAGGATCTGAGTATGATATCGAAGTAGATACAGTTATCATGTCTCTTGGTACATCACCAAACCCACTGATTTCTTCTACAACAAAGGGACTTGAGACAAACCGCAGAAAATGTATCGTTGCTGAGGAAGAGAATGGACAGACATCTAAAGAAGGCGTATTCGCTGGTGGAGATGCTGTTACAGGAGCTGCTACAGTTATCCTTGCTATGGGAGCTGGTAAAGCAGGTGCCAAAGGTATCGATGAATATCTGAGAAATAAATAATAGAAGGAAGATTGTACCTAGGAGCGTAAGCTTCTTTGAGATAATCGGAATTTGAAAACAGAATATCCTGACAGGATACAGAAAACTCTGTGCTTGTCAGGATATTTTTAATATATTAAAAATGAATTTGTTCATGTTATAATTTGAAGCAGACAGCGGAAAAGTTTTTGTGACGTACAGCAATTTTGCTCAAATTAGATGACAACCTGTTCGAAGATATGGTAAAATAATAAACCAAATGCTTACAAATTTCAATAAACCTAAGAAGCAAAAATCTATTTTGGGGGAAATATAAAACATATGACGAATTATAACAGCAATGACAACAGATTTGATGGAAGATGCTTCCTTGAAGATGTTGAGATAAAGTTACAAAAACGACTGGAAGAAATAGGGCAGTCTCTCTCTGATGGACAGAAAGAGATTGATAACATGCAGGAATATTACTGGGAAAATTATACGGAGATGGATGAGTATGGTTACGAAGATTATGATAATCAGCAGGCACTTCTGCATCAGGTCAACGCTAATAATGAGAAGCTGCAATTAAAACATAGATTTGAGAAAATGTTAGATGCACCTTTTTTCGGACGTGTCGATTTTATGTACGATGGAGATGACGAACCGGAACCGTTTTATATTGGAATCGGAAATTTTGCCGAAAAAACAGGCATGCAGCCTCTGATCTACGACTGGAGAGCTCCGGTCAGCAGTTTGTTTTATGATTATGATAAAGGCCCTGCAAGCTATGAGGCTCCTGCCGGAAGACTGGATGGAGAGATTCTTTCAAAATGGCAGTTTAAGATTCAGAATGGAGAACTTGTCTACGCCTTTGAAAGTGATACAAAGATCGATGATGATATTCTGAAAAAAGAACTTGGAACAAACAGTGATGTAAAATTAAAAAATATCGTCCGCACGATCCAGAAAGAACAGAATGCAATTATCCGAAATACGAAAGATCGAATCCTTGTAATCCAGGGAGCTGCCGGAAGTGGAAAAACTTCGATTGCTTTACACCGAATTGCATATCTTTTATATCATGAACGCGACACTCTGAAATCATCCAACATACTGATTCTTTCACCGAACAGCGTATTTGCAGATTATATCTCACATATTCTTCCAGAATTAGGAGAAGAGAATATCCGTGAGATGAGTTTTGATCTCTACGCCTACAAAGAGCTTCGAAAAGGTGTCGCAGCAGACTGTGAGGATCGTTATGATCAGTTGGAACGTCGGATGAAGTTTCCGGATGAATCAGCTCAGAATCGTTTTGACTGGAAACAATCCAAAGATTTTATTGGTGAAATAGAAGGTTTCCTTGCGATTCTGGAAGATCGTCTGATGGAATTCAAAGAAATTGAGTTCCGTGGAATGACATTGACAGAAGAAGACTTGATCCAATTGTTCTATTATAAATTTACAGAGACTCCGTTATTGAAACGTATGGACGCTGTAAAAGACTATTTTATCGATTCCTGGGAAACTCTGAAAGGCAGAAATATTTCAGAGGATGATCAGGAGATGCTTCAGATGAAGTTCGACAAGATGTACACAACGAAAGATATTTACACCATTTATAATTGGATGCTCGATGACTGTGGTTGTGATCTGTTGCCGGAAGTTCCGTACGAAAAACGAAAGCTCCCTTATGAAGATGTATTTCCTATGCTTTATCTGAAATATCGTCTTTCCGGTGGGAACTCAACTCATAAGAACATTAAGCATCTTGTCATTGATGAAATGCAGGACTACACTTATCTGCAATACACCATCCTGGAATCCTTGTTTCATTGTAGAATGACTATTCTTGGAGACCGTGCACAGACATTGGATACAAAGCAACAGGATGTATTGAGATTTCTTCCCAAATTACTTGGACGTGAAATCCGAACAATTGAAATCAAAAAGAGTTACCGGAACACATTGGAAATTGCCTGGTATGCGGAAAAAGTCAGTGGAGTATCTGATCTTGAGTTACTGGACCGCCATGGAAAAGAAGTCGTAGAAAAGACATTTAACACAGATACGGAATTGCTTGATGAACTTGTCTGTCATTTAAAATGTCCGGGGGACTTTGAAACTGCTGCCCTGATCACAACAACAGAAGAGGAAGCTTTTGACTTAAGCCGTCTCCTGAAACTTCGTGGTATCAACGTATCCTATGTGGATCGTAACAGTTCCGCATTTAAGAAAGGCCTCACAGTAACGACATTTTATCTTGCAAAAGGGCTGGAATTTGACCAGGTTTTCGCACTTCGCGGTGCAAAAGAAAATCCGCTTAAAAATCAGGCGGAATATATTTGCGCAACAAGAGCTCTTCACGAACTCTATATTTACGAAATTGCTGACAGCTTATCAAAATAACAGTTAACAGGCATGCATGATTAAAATTTATTCAGAAAGAACAGAAAAATGAAGATTACATTAATAACCGTAGGAAAGATAAAAGAAAAATATCTGCGAGATGCAATCGCAGAATACAGCAAGCGATTAAGCCGATACTGCAAACTGGAGATTATAGAAGTAGCTGATGAAAAGACACCTGACCATGCAAGTGATGTCGTGGAAAATACAATTCGCGATAAAGAAGCTGAACGCATTATGAAATATGTAAAAGAGGATACCTATGTGATCACTCTTGAGATTAACGGAACGCTTCTTAGTTCCGAGGAACTTTCTGCAAAAATCAATCAACTTGGAATTCAGGGAACAAGCCATATCACATTTATCATTGGCGGATCCATTGGTTTGGGCAAAGAAGTGCTCGCAAGATCGGACTATGCATTAAGCTTTTCCAAGATGACCTTTCCACACCAGTTGATGCGGGTCATTCTGTTAGAGCAGATATACAGAAGTTATCGGATCATCAACGGTGAACCATATCATAAATAGAGGTCTGTCACAGAAAACAACTGGTATAGGACATCGTGATATATTCATATACTGATGACAAAGGATTTTTATATAAAAAACTTCAATGAACCGAGAGCAGATCAAAGAAAAAATGGTATCCGCAATGGATCTCCCAAAAGATGTGATTCAGAATGCTTCTGTTATAACCATTTTAGGACAAAATGAATTATGCATTGAAAATTATCGAGGCATTATTGAATACACAGATACACTGATCCGTGTGCAGACGCGGGCAGGACAGATCCGGATCCAGGGAAAACGACTCCGGATTCAATATTACACAAATGATGAGATGAAAGTATCTGGAACATTATCATCTTTAGAATTTACTGAGGGGAGGAATCCGGGGTGATTCATTGCCTGATCCGCTACTTGTCCGGTTATGTGAAGATTCAGATCAAAGGATACTCCCCAGAACGTTTTCTGAATCTCTGCTGTTATCACCGCATCCGATTCTGGGGATTGACCCGTATCGGAACAAATTATGAATTATACTTGAGTTTATCTGATTTTCGAAAGATTCGTCCTTTTGTCAGAAAAACACATACAAAAGTCATACTAAAAAAACGGTATGGCTTTCCTTTTTTTCTTTATCGCTACCGAAAAAGAAAACTATTCTTTATCAGCATCTTCCTATGCATTTTTCTAATCGATTGTTACTCGCAATTTCTATGGGATATTCATTTTCAGGGAAATAAAAGATGGACCGACACGACCTTGACAACCTTTCTGAAAGAAGAGGGGATTTATCCTGGAATGCAAAAGAAAAATGTAGATTGTCAGGGGATTGTCAAAGCCCTTCGAAAGGAATATAATGATATCGTTTGGGTATCTGCTTCTCTTGATGGCAGCCGGTTAAAAATACAGATAAAAGAAAATGAAGATGCGCTTCCTATCATCTCATCTACTCAGACAGATTCTTTACCTGCTGATCTTATTGCTTCTACTGATGGAATCATTACAAATTTAATTACACGCACCGGCATTCCCCAGGTACATATCGGGGATTCTGTAACGAAAGGAACTTTACTTGTATCTGGACGGATTGACATCCTGGATGACAGTGGTGAAATTACCGGATATCAATATACGCATGCCGATGCAGATATTTTCGCTGATACACAGATTTCTTATCTGGATATAATTTCCTGTTATCATAATAAAAAAGTATATACAAAAGAAACAAAAAAGTCCGGATTTATTCAAATCGGATCTGTCCGGTTAGAAACATGGAAACCAAAAATGTCTGACACTTCTGAAAAACTTTGTATAGAGCATCAGTTAAAACTGGGAGAAAATTTTTCACTTCCTGTTTTTTATGGTCATGAAACAATAAAAAAATACGGCTTCAAGAAAATAAAATATACAAAAAAAGAGATGCAGACAATTTTAAGCAGTCGATTTCGCTATTTTTGTAAAGATTTAGAGGAAAAGGGTATTCAAATTAATAAAAAAAATGTTAAGATATATATATCTGCCGAAAAGGCAACGGCTTCAGGTACGCTCTATCTGAATCAGCAGATTGAAGAGGAAACAGAGACCGAAAGAATAACTTTAGAAAGGAACGAACCGGATGAGTCTGTCGGAACTGATCATTGATATTCCGGCTGAATACGAGATGAATGTATTTGGCCAGTTTGATACTTATATAAAGAAAATAGAAAGAACTTTTCATGTCACATTGATTTCACGTGACGGTGCAACCAAGATTGTAGGAGATACAATTGCTGCACAGAAAGCCCAGCGTGTACTTACACAGCTTGTAGAACTTGCTAAACGAGGGAATACAATTACGGAACAGAATGTAGACTATGCAATCTCGCTCGTATTTGAAGATCAGGAAGAAGCCCTTGTTTCTATTGATAAAGATCTGATCTGTCATACACTTCAGGGAAAACCAATCAAACCTAAAACATTAGGTCAGAAAAAATATGTTGATGCAATTCGAAATGGAATGATCACTTTCGGTCTCGGACCTGCCGGAACGGGAAAGACCTATCTTGCGATGGCAATGGCAATCACAGCATTCAAACGCGAAGAAGTAAGCAGAATCATCCTGACGCGCCCGGCAATTGAAGCCGGAGAGAAGCTTGGATTTCTTCCGGGTGACCTGCAAAGCAAGATTGATCCGTATTTAAGACCTTTATATGACGCGCTTTATCAGATCATGGGAGCTGACAGTTTTCTTAAGAATTCTGAAAAAGGATTGATTGAGGTTGCTCCTCTGGCATATATGCGCGGGCGTACTTTAGATAATGCGTTCATTATCCTTGATGAAGCACAGAATACAACGCCGGCCCAGATGAAGATGTTCTTAACAAGAATTGGTTTTGGATCCAAAGTTGTCATTACAGGTGATTCTACGCAGAAAGATCTTCCGTCCGGAACAATATCCGGACTTGATGTTGCTGTAAAGGTTGTAAAAGATCTGGAAGGGATCAACATCTGTACGCTGACAAGCAAAGATGTTGTAAGACATCCATTAGTTCAGAAAATTGTAAAAGCATATGAGGACTATGAGAAGAAATCGTCCAGACCGAGAGAAAACAGGAGGAAAAAAGGATGAGTCTTTTTATCGAAGAAGAGGGGAATATAAAGTTAGACTTTGATACAGAAGAGATTGCCACATTAGTTATTGACGCTGCATTAGAACTTGCAGACTGTCCTTATGAAGCAGAGATCAATCTTCTTTTAACAGAGAATGCTCAGATTCACGAAATGAATTTGGAACAACGTGGAATTGACCGCCCAACGGATGTACTTTCTTTCCCTATGATCGAATACGAAGAGCCGGGAGATTTTTCCGTGATTGATGAAGAAAGTGCGGAAGCCTTTAATCCGGAATCCGGAGAATTGATGCTTGGTGATATCGTTATCTCAAAGGAAAAAGTGTTATCCCAGGCTGAAGAATATGGACATTTACCCAAAAGAGAGTATGCTTTCCTGATTGCACACAGTGTGCTTCACTTATTTGGATACGATCACATGGTTGATGAAGAACGTGTTGTCATGGAAGCGAAACAGAAAGAAATCATGGAAAAAGTCGGTATTTTCCGCTGATAGGATACATATATTAAATAGATTTTAAGGAATGGGACACTAGGAGGAAGTTATGTCTGAAACTGAGGCACAAACAACGAAAAAACGAACGAAAAAGGATGATTATATTGTCCAGGGTTCGATACTTGCAGCAGCAGCTGTACTTACAAAAATCATAGGCGTAGTCTACAGGATTCCACTGACGAATATTTTAGGAGATGAAGGAAACGGATTCTATGGATATGCCTATCAGGTCTATGCAATCGCTCTGATGATTTCATCATTCAGCCTTCCGACTGCCGTATCCAAGCTGGTATCGATCCGACTTGCAAAGCGTCAGAGACGAAATGCATTCCGTGTATTTATCTGTTCTCTTGCTTTTGCAATCGGTGTTGGATTATTCATCTCGCTGACAATCTTTTTGGGAGCAGGACTGATTTCAACACATTTAATGAAATCTCCACTTAGCGTTTACGCACTGCGGGTTCTTGCCCCGGGACTTCTGATCGTTGCAGTTATGGCTGTTATCCGTGGATATTTCCAGGGAATGGGAACAATGCTTCCAACAGCTATCTCACAGATCATTGAGCAGGTGTTTAATGCCGTGATCAGTATTGTCGGCGCAAGTGTTCTCTTTGGCATCGGAACAAAAGCAGGAGAGAAATCCGGAAAGGAGCTTCTCGGACCTGCTTACGGTGCTGCCGGAAGTACACTTGGAACGGTTGTCGGCTCTTTATCTGGATTGTTATTTCTTTTGTTTGTCATTTTTTTATATAAAAATGTAATACGCAAACAGCTTAAAAGAGACCGCACCCAGAATGTTGAAAGTTATTCTTTCCTTCTGAAAGCATTACTTTTAACAGCAATCCCCGTTGTATTCAGTACCGCTGTATATAATATTAACCAGATTATCGACCTTACAATCTTTAATCATGTTATGGAGTCACAAGGCTATGTAGAGAAAGAATATATGGCTCTTCAGGGTATTTACACCGGTAAATACGACACCCTGATCAATGTCCCGATGGCAATTGCGAACGCACTTGGAACATCTCTTGTGCCAAGTCTTACAGCTGTTGTTACAGCAGGTACAAAGAAACAGGTTCACAATAAGATTAACCAGACTTTACGTCTTACAATGGTAATTGCTATTCCGAGTTGTATCGGTTATTTCGTACTTGCTTCCCCAATTATGGTTCTGCTGTACAATGACTCCAGTGCAACACCGGCGCGTCTGTTGATGGCAGGAGCTATCGTTGTTGTACTGTATGGACTTTCCTCTGTAACGAATTCCATTCTTCATGGATTAAACTACATGACAAGTCCCGCAAAGAATGCTGCAGCAGCTCTTGGAATTCATCTGGTAGCATTTGTACTGATGATGACTGTATTCAAGATGAACGTCTATGCACTGGTGGGTGGAAATATTGTATTTGCACTTGCAATGAGTATTTTGAACCTGCTCAAGATTCGAAAAGTCAGTGGTTTCAAAATCGATTTTGTAAGCACCTTCGGAAAACCATTCGCTGCAGCAGCAGTGATGGGCATTGTAACTTTCGGCGTATTCAGACTGTTTGATACACTGATCGGCGGTCGTGTAATTCCAGTATGCATTTCACTGTTTGTAGCAATACTTGTTTATGCGGTTGTTATGTTGAAGATCGGAACACTTTCTGAAGATGATATCCTTGATCTTCCAATGGGTGGACGTATCCTGAGAATTTCTAAGAAATTCCATCTACTTCCAGCCGTAAAAGTAGAAGAATAAAAAAAATAAAAAAGCCAATACTGTATGAAAAAAGGAGCGATTTGCGATGAAAAAATACATGATTGGCTTTTTTTCTGTTTTATTTCTGATTACCGGATGTTTGATTGTAGGTTACCAGGTTAGTTACAACAATCTACTGGAAAAGGAAAAAGCTATAGAACTGACTAAAAATGAAAAAAATGATTCCATTCAAACCAGACGCAGTTCAGCCAAAGGAGAGTCTGTTTCAGATGATGCATATTATCTGAAAGAGCTACATGGATATGTTGCGGTCTATCTGCAAGATGGGACAACCCTTTACGAAACAACCAGCCTATCCGTAAATAATCTGCCGGATGAAGTACAACAGGATCTGAAAAATGGAATCTATCTTAAGTCTGCCGAAGAACTGTATGGTTTTCTTGAGAATTATTCCAGTTAAAAAAGTGGACGAAGTGCACAGAATCGTGTATAATACAGAGTCAGCGGAAAGAATATCGGTTACTGTTCACACGAGGTGCGACCAGCAACGCATCTCGCCATTTTAAATCGCCTTTGGCGATGGGGCGAGATGCATTCAAGTCAAAATACACATCCTCCGTGTCAATCAGCGGAGTGATTGACACGGGAGTGAACAGTAAAGAATATCGCAACATTAAACGGAACAAGAAAAAGGAGAGAGATAGACAATGGAACAAAAGAAGATTGATCGTATCAATGAATTATATAAAAAATCAAAAGCGGAAGGACTCACTCCGGAAGAAGCGAAAGAACAGAAGATTCTTCGTAAAGAATATATGGAACTTATCCGGGTGAACTTAAGAAGCCAGCTGAACAATATTGACATGGAACAAAAAGATGGAAGTATTGTTAATCTTGGTGAGAAGTATGGCGAAAAATATATGAACAAGAAAGGAAACTAGGATCATGTTACAGAATTTACCACAGGATCCTGTTATCCTTCTGAGCGTTATAAATACAAAGCTCAGAGATTTTTATCCATCACTGGATCAGTTATGTAAAGAGATGGAAGTGAATAAAAAAGAACTTACAGATAAATTAGATCTGATTGACTATGCTTATGATGCATCCTGCAATCAGTTTGTATAAAGGAAATGAGAATGAAAGAAATAATTGAAAATGTAAAGCTGGTGGAGAATGCTCCGTTGGAAGAGCCTGCACGCCAGTATTATTTTATGGAAAAAGCAAAAGAATATGTTGCTGAAATGTCTGAGAAACTGGGGCGTCCATTAACTGCGTGTGTGACGACATTTGGTTGTCAGATGGTATTGGCAACACAGAATTTATAAAGACAGGAAGAAAGCCCCGGAAACGTTGATTTCTAGGGCTTTTTGTTATTTATAGAGTAGCTTGTGCGTGAGTCCGTTTTTGAATACTATTTCAGTGATGCGCTTATCCATTACGGTTATATGGTCGAGCACTGAGTTGAAAAGATTTTTAATGGAATCCTCGTCTGCGATCGCAAGCTCTTTGTAATTTATTATTTCATCTTTGTTCAGTTCGTGCATGAGCAAATACTGCGATGCAGTTTTAATGAACTCTACTTGATTCACATTTACGGAAATTGATTCTGTTTCCATTCCCTTTATTTCATTTTCAATCTTCACTCGGTCAATCTCCAACGCTGATTTCATTTCGAGAAATTCCTTCTCGTCAAGTCCGTCATCATCAAATAAAAATGCTTTCTTGAGTCGCTCAATAGCTCTTTCTGTTTTTTCAAGTTTCGCCTGTAGTTCGGTTAGCTTTTGTTTGTTCTCTGATTTATCTTCTTGGCTGACTGTGTTTGCTGACCATAGTTGAGTTCCATTCTTCCCATATAGTAAATCCAAAGTGTCCTTCAAACTATCTTCGGAAATTCCGACGATATCAGAAAAGCTGATCCGTTTGAGAATCATTTGTTCAAGTTCTTTCGTTGTCTTGATGTATCTTTTATGCTTGGTAATATCAACCATAGCAGCTATGTAATTGATTATAATAGGAGCTATCGCTACATCACTGACATTTGGGTTGTCGCAAGTTCCTTTTCGTGATCTCTTCCCGCACGCATAAGATGATGGTCGGAATCCACTTCCTTGTCTACTGTCCTTGCTTCTAACATTGTATCGTTCTCCGCACTTTCCGCAAAAGATTAAACCAGTGAATACATTGCATCGTTTATTCATGATTGTCTGTCCGCTTGAGTTCATCTTTAATCCACGCCCGTCCATGAGCTTATTTGCCTTTTCCCAGTCATTTATAGACACAAGTGGTTCAAATATACCTTTGATATAAATAACTTCTTCCTGAGGCTTTTTACGCCCTCTGGCAGACTCTCTGTAATTATATCTGTAGTCACCTTTATTCATTGGGTTGCGAATCACATCGGCAATTGTCTTAGAAGTCCATTCGCCACCACGCTTGGTTGGAATCTTGTTTGCATTATAGCTTTTGGCGATTGATACGCTTGAGCCACCATTGAGATAATCTTCGTACATCTGTTTTACATATTTTGCTTCTGTCTTAGAATGTACTGGACATTTGTTTTCATCGTCCCAGTCCCAACCATATGGAACTCTTGCTCCGTTCCATAATCCGCTCTGCGCTCTGCCTATCATTACATCCGTGACACGCTCTGAGGTTAATTTTCGCTCAAGTTCTGCGAACACTAGGATAATCTTCAAGATAGCTTCTCCGATTGCGCTAGAGGTATCAAATTGCTCGTTTAACGATATGAATGTGACTTTGTTATACTTGAAATCATCATACATGAGAGAGAAGTCCACAAGGTTTCGTGAGATTCGGTCAATTTTGTACACGATCACATGAGAAACCTGTCCATGCTTTACTTTCTCCATCATTCGCTCAAACGCCGGTCGCTTTGTGTTCTTTCCAGACTTTCCGGCATCTTCAAATATCTCGATTCGCTTTTTGTCGATGTGAAGAACGTGTTCGCAATAGGCTTTCAGCTCCTTCTTCTGAAATGGGAGAGAGTCTTTATCCACCTGATATCCAGTAGACACACGAACGTACAATGCTACGATTCTTTTATCTTCTGACATAGTACCACCTTCCTAAAAATGAGTATAAAAATAACAGCTAGCAGAGAACGGACGTTCTGCTTGCGATAGCTGTCCGAAGATGATACAATATTACCGATCAAAGTATAGTGTATATCTTCGGATGTGCCCTTAAAGACCGTTCCTGTTGGCGCAGGGGCGGTTTTTTATTTTATTGCGCTAAGTCAAAAATGTATGGAGAGAAGTCGAGTTCCCAATCGTCACTTGAACCCTCGATATATAATTGAAATTCTGCTGGATCCATAGCGCCAAATGTTATTACTCCGGATGTTGACACTCCAGGTATTATATCGGATGAAGGCTCTTGGTATTCCTCATAGTAGTTTCCATATGTCTGATCTATCTGTTGTCCATTCAGAATTATTTTTGCAGAAGAGAACCACAAATTCATTGTCGCAGATGAATTGTTTGTAGCTGTCACGTATAATCTTGTTTCATCTTTTGCGAACTCAACCTTTGTAACATCTACTGTCACTCCATTTTGTTCAATCGCTTTATCTGTGAACTCCCATGTTGTGTCAGCCTTACCGAAAGAATCAATGTATGTTGTCTTTTCAACTGACTCAGCTGTAAGACGCGCCCATGTAGAATCGACTCCCATAACTGTTTGTCCATCGAAAGAACCATCTATTTTTGCATCAATGTTTAGAAAGTCACCTGAATTAGGAGCTTCCGGCATCAGTGATTTTGGTACTTCGACTAATGCACTATTGTTGTAGTCCAAGTCAACATATGTTTGCAATCCATATGCATCTTCATCAGATTCTACAGATGAAACTATTCCACAAAACTTAATATATTTGCCTTTGTACGAATCCGGATTTGTAACTACAGCATTGATATCATCCACATATTCCTTTTCTTCTGTAGCTTTCTGTTCTGTCTTTGTTTCATTACTCGGAGAACTTCCACATGCTGTAAATGAAAGTGCCATTGAGCAAGCGAGTAACATGATTACAACTTTTTTCTTCATAACTTTTTCATCCTTTCCTTAGAGCCTTGTTCCTAAGCGCACCACACGCTTATATATAATCGCACGTAGCGGTCACATCATTTGTACAAATCCAGATAATGCTTGTAATTATCTTTTTTATCTTGCATCTTTAATTCTGCATTTCTAATTATTGCTTTATTCTCAATTTCTTGCATTTTATTTTGGTATTCGATTCTTTTCTGTGTTTCAAGTTCTCTTTTGTGATTTTCATGTTTTCTAATAAAGTACTTTATCAGATTTACAATTACTCGAAACAGCATTTTAATTAAAAAAATGAGTAGCAAGAATATTGCAACGTAAGTTGCTCCAGCTAATGCAAACGCAAAAGCTATTATGAGTATGAAGAATCGTTCAATAATGCCGAAACAACCAACTCTTTCGTATCTTTGATAACTCATATCTTCTTAAAATCCATTATTCTTTCATCATACCCAGCAAGCCTAGCAATCTGCGATTTGCTCATTCCCGGATTCTCATATATTAAGTCATCTGGTATTAATAGTTCCGCTGCAAACATATTCGCCTCTGTTTCAATTTCAGATGTTAGTAGCAGAGTCTTATTCCTTATAAAATAGCAATTTTCTTTTCGATGCATAATCGAGTGAGCTAATTCGTGTGCCATTACAAGCATCCTTTCTTGCTCATTCAAATCTTCATTTAAAAAGATGCATTTATGATTTTTAAGGAACATATAACAACCAGCACGACTTCCTAGAGGTCCGACATGCACAAATACGTTCAGATATTCGGCAAGCCTAAATGGATTTCGTGTTTCATATTTCTTGACGTAATAAGCAACTAAACGCTTAACATCATGTGTTCTCAAATTTCAACACCTACTTTTATTCTTGTTAGGATTATACTTTTCCTTGTTAATTGGCTTCAATCTGCGTAATACTAATTCGATTTGTCCGAGCAGTAATTCAGCATCTTCTTCTGGAATCGGTTCTCCATCGTAAGAGATTGGACCATCAGAACCACTTTTCAATTTCTGGCGAATATTTTCTACATCTTTTGCAATATCTCTTTCATCTTTCAGAGTGAGGGCGCTAGAATCTGAATTTTCTTTCTTTTCTTCTCCTGTAAAATATTCAATTCCGACTCCAAAGTAGTCAGCTATTTTTTGTAGTTTCTCTCTTTTAGGTGTGTATTTCCCTTGTTTCCAACTTGTAATAGTGGCTGTTGTAACGCCTGTTTCTTTTGCAACTCTGTACGCAGTCACATTGTTTTTCTTTAGTAATTCTTCAAATTTTTCATACATAGCTTTTCCTTTCTCAAAACAAACTTAGAAAACTATGCTATTATATGTTGACAAGCTTAGAAAACTATGCTAACATACAGACATAGCTTAGAAAACTAAGTTAGAACAATATAAGGTTTCTTAGATAACTTAGATGGTACTTTGATTATATAAGAAACCTTAGATAGTGTCAATATCTAAGGAGGTGTAATAGTGTACGAAAAATTCCAATTATTATTGGACAAAACGAACAAAACGCCATATCAGGTATCTAAAGATACTGGAATTTCCACGGCAACATTATCTAACTGGAAAAACGGCGCATATGTTCCAAAGGTAGACAAGCTGATGATTCTTGCAAAATACTTTGATGTTCCGATTGAGTATTTTCTGGAAGAGTAGAAAGGAGAAAAGTAAAGGTAAATGCTTAAAAATCGAATAGTTAAATACGACATTGAACTCGTGCGAGAAATCATGCTGTATCTAAAAGAATTGGATACGGACAAATCAAAAGAGTTGTTAAGAAAAATGATTCGCCCGAATCCACAAAATACTTTATCCGAAGAAGAGTTAAAAATCCGGTGCATGACAAACGAAGAACGGCAGGCTGCTCTCTATGGAGCTTCATTGCCAAAAGATTCTTCAACTTTAAAAACTTTAAGAATGCTGTGCGAATCAACAAAATCTTCCAATTGATGATAGATAGTTTCGCAAGAATTATCTGAATAAGGAATAAGAGATAATTCATTAATTTCTATTTCCCAAAAGAAATCATTAATATTACAGAAATTTGTTGAAATAGTTTGAAGTTTTTTAGCAAACTCAAATTTTGTACATTTTAAAGTTGAGAAATCACAGTAAATGAAAAATTTCATAATATCACCTCCTCCGCAGGAGATTATATCACAGAAAGGAAACAGGATGAACGAATTACAAATTTTTAATTCAGAAGAGTTCGGTGATATCCGAACAGTAACTATTGAGAATGAACCGTGGTTTGTTGGAAAAGATGTAGCAACGGCACTTGGGTATTCCAATCCGCAAAAAGCAGTTCGCGACCATATATCCGAAGAGGATAGAGGGGTGAACGAAATGGACACCCCTTCAGGAAGACAGAATTTAGCAATCATCAACGAATCTGGCTTATACGCTTTAATCTTTGGAAGTAAGTTGGAATCAGCTAAGAGATTTAAACACTGGGTTACATCAGAAGTGCTTCCGGCAATCAGAAAGACTGGTTCTTATCAGAAGCCAATGACAACCGATCAGAAGATTCAGTTGCTTGCTCAGGGAAACGTAGAGCTGACAGAAAAGATCGAGAAGGTCAATGAAGACTTACAGGAGTTCAAAAAGGATATGCCTTTACTTGCACTGGAATGTCAGAAGATTACAAGAGCGAAGAATCAGAAAGTCGTTCCACTTATGGGTGGTAAGGGTGCTCCGGCTTATAAGAATAAGAGTTTGATGCACAAAGTCTACGGAGACATTGACGCGCAGCTCCGGAGAGAGTTTGGTGTCAATACCTATAAAGCTATCAAGCGTAACCAATGTGATTTAGCTATCAGAATTATTGAATCATATAAACTTCCAATGTTCTTACAGAAAGAAATTGACGCTGAAAACGCTCAGATGCGCCTGCCAGTATAGGAGGAAATGGAAAATGAAAAATATTATAAGTCATGAGTACGCAGGAGAAAAAGAAATATTTATTCCGCTTATTGGATTCAAGGTGGCGGACGTGAAAAGCGTAGAAACCGATGGAGATTTGGGAGAGGTAACTGTTCTCACATTGGTAAATGAGCATCATGTAGCTATTGATGTAACTATTTCCGATGAAAATGTCTTTGTTAGTGAGTCATATGCAGTCAAAGATGATTTAAGCACTATTGGTGATGAAGATGCGAGAGTGTAAGAAAGCAGATGGTGTAGGAGATAAGTGCACATATTCAGAAGTTGAAAAGGAAAAGATGCGAGAAAAAATAATGAATCCAGTAAACGCTTGCACCGGAATGAACATGTCGCTCGGGTACGCATTGTATGATGTTATGATGCAACAATTAAACGAACTCCATCGAATCAGAAAATCAATGGAGTCCATAGAGAAAGCTATTTCGTTGGAGCAGAAAAACCAATAGGGCGTTTTGGTTTATCAGGTTCTTTTTCGATAGATGTAAGCAGGAAGTTTAACTGACTCACATGTTGAATAAGGGTTGAGAATTTACCGTTCACATATCCTTTAAACACCATAAGAACGGACTTTTCGTAAGTTATTTGAGTAACTTGCATTGTGACCGATTGACCGAAATTAGTAAGCATAATGCCAACTTCGTGTTCTGAATCAAGAGAGTTTTCAAAATCTTCGATATATCTCTTCAACACTTCGAATTGAGTATCTGAATACGAGTAAGCTATCGGTGGGGTAGGAATGTCTGGAATGGTAACAGCTGGTATATCAAACATAATAATATTTCCTTTCTTTAGTGAGGAACTTCATTGTTAATAACATTATTATATCGGAAAACATAAGTATTTTCAAGAATGGAGTGAAACAGTTGTACGAAAGATTTAAACAGCTATTGAATGAGCGAGGTATTACCGCATACAGAGTAGCAAAAGACACAGGGATACCTCAAACAATGTTCTGCGATTGGAAATCCGGGAAGAGCAGTCCAAAGGCTGACAAATTGATAAAAATTGCAGACTACTTAGAAGTCCCTGTTGGATATTTCTTCGGATACGAAGATGAAAATACAAATAAATACGGATATATCCCGGAAAGGGAAATCATTATTCATATTGGGGAAAAGGAAAGACATAGTGATGCTGACCCGGTAAGAGTATACATTGATGGAGAAAAAATCGAGAACCTTAAGGGGTTTAGGTTTGAAGCAAAATTGGGTGAGCCGCCGGAGATGATTGTGAAGAAAGCTTTCACAAAAGAGTTCTATCACGGATATGTTCCAAAAGTTGTTAGAACTAATGAAGCGCAGGAAGAACAGGAGGATGAAGATGTTGATGCAAGATAAAATCAAAAAATTGTGCGATCAGGTTTATGAGGACATTCAAAGTCTTAGAGAATCTGACAAATATGAAGTTGAGAAGAGGCTTGGAGTCGAGATCATGGCGTTGAATGCATTATGTAATGCCGCAAAAACAACTATGCTCAGAACAACTAGTATTTCAGAATGTGGACGTGACAAGAGAATCCGTTCCTGCTTAGCGGAGGCGAAAGAATGAAGAAAGATAGTGGCTTTTTGGTATTTTACTTGCTCGGTTGGTTAGGAAGCCTGTTTATCTTATGGATTATAGGAGTCCTATAAGGAATTTAACCAACATTCCAGTAAGAGTAGTTGCGACACCAAAGAGAAATCCATAAATACGATTCTTCCATATTTCTTTCTGCTCAATGACATAGCTGTAGGCTTCAATCTCGCCAACGTCAGTGATTGTATATAAAGTTTCATCTTTATTTGCACGAATATAATCATGGTTGACTTCAAGGTAGAACAGACAGCCAGCTATAGAAGTGTCAGAGAATCTTTCAGCAGAACGCTTACGAAAGAAAATCTTCTTAATAAGATTAATCTTTTGGAAATGCTCATAAATCTGCTGTTTCGGAAGTTGCTTATATTCATTGATGTATTTAAGGATAATTAATTCTTCTTTGGACATAACAAGTACCTCGCAAATGTTTTTATTCATTATAACACGGAAAGGAGAAGCATGATAGAACAGGTTTACGAATATCTTATCAGCTTCATTTCAGATGTCGGCTATCCACCAACAGTAAGAGAGATTGCGGATCACTTACATATAAGCACTAGCACAGCAAGATATTATCTGAATGACTTGGAAAAGCTGAGACTTATTGAAATGCATGGTGTTCCGAGAGGAATCAAGGTGATCGGTTACAAATTTGTAAAGGAATGAGGTGTTAAGCGTGAACGAGAAAGCAAAGCGGATTGAAGAAAGACTTAAAGAACTTGGAATCAATTCAATCGAAGAACTGAACGCAGCTATTAAACGTGAGTCGCTAAACATTTCACTCATGGTTTGCAAGGGAGTAAATGAGAAATGTTAGATGTAATTGGTATCAAGAGAAAGAAACTCGAAGTAATTGATATCCGCAGAGAACTTCCAGTAATGAAAGAAGAGGAAACAGATGATGACCTGACACCGGTTCTTGTAGGAGTGATAGCGGTAGCAATACCAATACTCATGACAGCGGTGTGGGCGATATGCGGATATTAAAAAGAGTGCCATAACAAAGGCGGCAACCTTCAGGCACTCGGCTATAAAACCAACTTAATAATAGCATAGGAGTAGAAATGAAGCAACCGAAGAAACTTACATTGAAAAACAAGAAGCTACTTGCAGATGTCGGACTTAATCCTATGGAATGGATGAATTACTTTGAAGATGACGTTTATCTTCATGTGATTCGCAAGACCGATAATGCAGTAATTATTATCGACAAAAACGAAAGGGAGATAACGAGACAATGAAAATTAAGAGGATAACACTTCATAATTTCAAATGCCATAAAGAGCGTGAGATTGATTTCTTTAATGGAATCACTCAGATTTGCGGAATGAACAGTGTCGGAAAGACAAGTGTGTTTGACGCTTATCTCTGGACTCTGTTTGATAGAAACGCAGAGGGAACAAACAATCCAGTAGTAAGACCGAAGGACAGTGACGGAGAGTTTATTGAAAATGTAGATGTGTCTGTCGAATTAACCGTAATCGTTGATGGTGACGAACATACTGTTAAGAAAACTCAAAAAAGACTTTCCAATGGAAAAGGGAATAAGAATGAGTATGAAATTGATGGACATCCGATGACAAAAAGAGAGTTTAACGAATTTATCTTAAACCTTCTGAATGTCGGAGATGATTTCGATTTGCTCAGTGATCCGAACGCTTTAATGAAACAGCACTGGGAGAAAATCCGAGAGAAAATCACTTCTACAGTAGATTCTATCTCAGATGTGGATATTGCGAAAATGTATGGAGAGAAGTACAGCATTATCATTCCTGAGCTGAAAAACTTCAAAACTGACGATATTTTGAAGAAACATAAAAGAGCTAAGAGCGATTTGGTTGATAAGCAGAATGAATTGAAAATTCGTATCGATGAAGCTTCTAAGAGAATTGTAATCGCAGATGTTGGAGCACTGAAAGTTGAAAAGGCGGCTAAAGAAGCTGAACTGAGTAAAGTTGAAGCTGATCTGTTAAGCGGTAACGGAAAGACAGGAGAAATTAACAGCAAGCGTGAAGAGATTATGAATCTGAAATTCCACTTATCAGAGATTCAGAATGAAGCAAATCGAAAGTTGCTTGATGATTCTTCCGGTATCAGAGAAGAAGTGGCTAAGAAGCGTGAAGTTGCTGAGAATCTGCAACGTGAATTGTCTGAACTAAGAAGTAGCGGAAGAACTGTTCAGGCTGAATATCAGGCGCATGAGAATGATGTAAAGAGACTTCTTGATGAATGGAAAATCGAGAAAGCTAAGGCATTTCCCGAGTTTGTTCCACTTGAGCCATTATCCGAGAGTGCTACAGTGTGTCCTACTTGTGGTCAGGAATTACCGGAAGATGTGAAGAAAAAGAATATTGCTGATTATGAAGCTCGTAAAAAGGCTCATGAGGACGATTACAACAAGCGTAAAGCTGATTTTGAAACAGAGCATAATAAGAAGTTGGCTGACATTACAAAAGCTGGAAGTGAAGCTGCCAAGCTCAGAGATGAAGCTAAAGAGAAGTTAGAAACATTCGGACGTTCGGCAAGGACTTATGAGCAGAAAATCGAAGAAGCGCAACGTGCTTACGGAGAAGAGAAAGAAAAGCTCGATAAATTTCCAAAGGTTGCTGATGTTTCCGGGAACGAAGAATACAGGGCAACTAACGAGAAAATCTCGGCACTTGAGAAAGAAATTAATGAACTTGCTAGTGAAGCCACAGACAAGACAGAGCTTGAAGCTAAAAAATCAATTCTGAAAGATGAAATTGCTGAGATTGCCGGAAAGATTATGGCAGCAGACAACACGAAAGTTAAAGCTGATATCGCAGAGTATGAAGAGAAAGTCGTTGAAACTGGACAGAACATGGCTAAGGAAGATCATTTCATAGCATTAACAGAAGACTTTGTCAGGGCGAAGATGAATATGATTTCCGATAAAATTAACGCACTGTTCAAGTTGGTTAAGTGGAAACTGTTCCAGAATCTTGAGAATGGCGGTATGCGTGAGACTTGCGTATGTACTGTAAATGGAATTGATTATCCGGAAGTAAATGCGGGACATAAGATTTTGGCTGGACTGGATATCATTGATACGCTGTCAGGCTTATGTGGAGCTAGATTGCCAATCTTCATTGACAGTGCCGGAGAATTGAATACATTCAATCTTCCTAAGATGGAGAATCAGATTATTCTCTTGAAAGTAACAGATGACAAAGAACTGAAAGTAGCGGAGGGATAAAAAGATGATTAAAGCAGGAGTTATTGACGGTAAAGAACAGGAGAAACTTGAGATGCGCGGTTCACTTAATGAGCTGATGAATGATTTTAGATCTATCTCTAAAGGTGTGAGATGATTTCTTACTGATAAATTCGGCAAGGAAGATGGGATAAAAATTTTTAATGTTCTTTCAAGTGATATGTCGGACAAAGATATCGTAGAAGAAGTTTCAAATATCATTGACGAGCACTTAGAGAAGGAATTTAAGAAATCTAAACCTACTGGATTGCTCAAAGCGTTTATGAATATGTTCGATAAAGGTAAGACTTTTGAAGATGGTAAGAAATATGTCTTTGATGCCGAGCTTTGCAGAGAGGATTTATCTAGCATGGGAGCGCTTCCAAATATTGCCAACGTATGGATTAACGATTGTGATGGGAAAGAAGTAATTGTCAAAAGCAGTATATTAGGACTTATCGGCACTTCCAGTATCTTTCCTGAATGGTGCAGAGAGGTTAAATAAAGGAGAAGAGTAATGGCAGAGAAAAATGAAGTTGCTAAAAAGCAAGAATTTACCACTGGATTGAGCCAGTGGACAAATACGATCACTGGACTCGTTTCAAGGGATTTTGAGCAGAATGGTGTTCAGTACGATGAATATTCCAAACAGTGTGCAATGAACGCAATGTCAGCAATTTATCAGCTTGTGCAGAATACGGATAAGACCGATATGAACAACCTTAATACTTCCAATCTGAGAGAGGTTGTTGCTCAGTGTGCAAGCCTTAAACTTAATGCCAATGCGATGCCGAGAGAGGTTTTCTTCCAGCTCAGAAGTAAGCAAGTTGGCGGACAGTGGGTGAAAACGGTTGAGATGGGCGTTGAAGGTGACGGAAACGATGCTCTTTTAAGACAGTTCGGTAACAATGTTGATACGGTTTACCCAGTGTGGCTTGTAAAAGAGGGTGATGACTTTACATATCCTCACAGAAGAGGCATTGAGATTGAGCCTGCGGAGTGGACTCCTAAAGGATTGTCAGACAAAACAGTAAGAGTTGTCTACCCGGTGAAGCTGAAAGACGGAACGATTGATTATCTGATTGCAGAAAGAGAACCAGTTAGAACAAATTTGATCGCTCATATCAGAAACAATCTCATGAATGAGACTTTTGGTATTTGTGAGAATCGCTATAAAGCTACTGATAAACAGAAAGCTGAAATAAAAGCTAAGAAAGATGAAATTCTTTCAGTATTCAGAGCGTGTGAAACGGTAGATGATATGCTGAAATGCGAATATGCGGTAACGCCATATGTGAGTGCAGCTTGGCTTGATACGCCGGAAGCAATGATTGTCCGCAAAATGCGTAACAATGCAATTAAGAAATTTCCAAAGAATCTTAATAGCATGGCATCCAGTTCATTATTACAGCTTGACGAAACATACAAGGCATCGCAGGAAGAAATTGCTGAGAACGAAAATTCGGAAGAGTTTGCGATCGAAGAAGAAAATGTTGTAGCAGATAGTGATGCTGTTGAGGTGGTGACAGAATGATAGCTCAAACAAAGTGGTTAAGTGAAGCCATTGAAGATATGAAAAATGGCACTTATGACATGACGGTTGATGGAAAATGTAGCCAGTGTGGTGCGTGCTGTTCGAGATGCCTTCCGATATCTAACAAGGAAATCATTACGATTAAACAGTACATCAAAGCTCACGATATCAAGCCTTACAGGCACTTGTTCCCAGTATCTAAAGAGGTTTACGACCTGACTTGTCCGTTCATGGACGATTCAAAGCTAAAAGAGAAATGCAGAATCTATCCAGTAAGACCTGAGATATGTCGGCAATTTACTTGTAAAGGCGATAAGAAGCCATTCAAGATGAAAGCCACAAGGTATGAAGTGGTCGATGTTAGGAAGGAATTTTTCGGTGAGTAGGGAGGTGGTTTCATGCTAGTGAAAACTACTGCCACTGGAAGTAAAGGTAACAATTACGCACTTATCTCCGGGGAAGAAATTCTTCTTCTGGAGTGCGGTGTGCCAGCAAAAGATATGCTAAAAACGATTGATTATCAGACTTCTAAAGTGGTCGGTTGCTTGTTATCTCACGAGCATGGCGATCATGCAAAATACATCAAACAGTACATGCAATATGGTGTCAAGGTTTACGGTTCGGACGAAGTGCAGTCAAACATTGAGCTGATTTACGGTGAAAAGATTGAGGGCATAAAACGAATGAACAGGAAGAAACTAAGAAGTTTCTCAGTAATTCCGTTCCGTGTACCGCATGGCGAGACAGAATGTGACGGATGGCTGATTGATACGGCAGAAGGACGTGTTTTATTCATCACAGATGCAGAGTATTGTCCGTATGATTTCTCAAAAATGAATATCAATTACGGACTGATTGAATGTAATTACTCTATTGATTACATCACTTTGGAAGATGATGGAGTGAAAAACAGACGCGTGTTAGAAACTCACATGGAGCTACAAACGTGTAAAAGGCTTGTACAGAGCATTAATACCGATAACCTAAGAAGTATAGGCTTGGTACATTTGAGTGCCTACAATGGAAATCCACAGCGGTTCAGAGACGAGATACGAAGTGTGGTTGACTCAGATGTGAATGTTTGGATTGCCGAAAAGGGAACGGAGAAAGAATTTAGGCTTATGCCATTCTAGGAGGAACAATGATTTGCAAAACATTATTAATAATTTTCAACGCTATGGGAGCGACTTTTGATTTTTACATGTATAAAGACACTGGGGATAAAGTATATTTAATTCCGTTTTTAATATTCTTGCTCGCATTAATCTTAAGTATCGTAAACATGGTTATTTATTTACATAAATAAGGAGGACTACATAGATGAATAAAACAGTTTTAATGGGAAGATTGACAGCAGATCCGCAGGTGAGATATTCACAGGGAGACAATGCTACAGCGGTTGCAAGATATACACTTGCTGTAAACAGAAAATTTAAGAAAGACGGAGAGCCGACAGCAGATTTCATTCCTTGTGTTGTCTTTGGAAGATCAGCTGAATTTACAGAGAAGTATTTCCGTAAAGGAATGCAAGTTGCTATCTCAGGGCGCATTCAGACTGGAAGCTATACAAACAAGGACGGTCAGAAAGTTTACACGACAGATGTAGTTGTGGAAGAACAGGAATTTGCTGAAAGTAAAGCTGCAAGCCAGCAGAATCAGAATAACGCAAGCGGCTCTGTTCCTAGTTCAGATGATTTCATGAATATCCCAGATGGTATCGATGAGGAGTTACCGTTTAACTAAGGAGTGATGGCATATGCCATACAAGAAGCCTGAGAAATGTGTACATCCCGATTGTTTCCATTGTCCATATCCTGATTGTATTTACGGGAGAGTGGTCGGTGGAGAAGTCGTGGATGTGAATATGGTGGATGGCATCAGTTATGAAAAGTATTTGCAAAGGATACGAGATAGAGAAAATGCGAGAAACAAAGGATTGTCCGTATCCTGACTGCCTTAATTGCACATACGATGATTGCATCATGGAGGGTGGTGTGCAAGCCCTCCTTAAGCGTAGGCGGTATAAAGCGAACCCGGAATATTACAGACAAAAGCAGAGAGATTACCGGGCGAAGGTTCGAGAGCATCAGCCACGTTGTGATGAATGCAAGCATTGTGTGCTTGTAAAGAATGATAAAGGTACGGATTTTAAAAGATTGTGCATAGTTGAAATGCACTTAGTAATGCAAAAAGTAACATTATCTCCGCAGTGGTGTCCTAGAAGATTATCACGTAAGGAATATGACCATTTGCGGTATTTAAGAAGAAAGGAGGAAGGATTGATTGGAAACGGAAACAAGACCGTCTGAGAAATTAAAAGGTTTCATTCAATTCCTGGAGGATACAAAGGAATCCTACGAATCAGCCAAGAAGAAAGTAGGCGAATTTGATTCAATGGAAAGACATATCTACTGGGCGCATAAGTTTGAATTTGCCAACAACAGAAATGAGCGAAACAGACTGGCTACAGAGTATCACCATGAGAGACTGGAAAGACGTAAATATAAAGATATCTGCGATCTCTACGAGCTTGTATATGAGTTTATTAACTCGGAGAACAACAAAAGCACGTTGAAGCGATTAAAAGGTGCGATACAGCGTCAGGAGAAGCAAGAGGACTATTTAGAAAGCGAACGAACATACAAGAGAGGTGATTCCGGTGATACTGATTAGCGATAAGGGGCAGCAGGACGGTAAGCACACTGAAAAAGAACGCTACTGGACTGAGCTTGGGATAGAAGTGATAGAAGCTCCCTTGCCGACCGGAGATTACATTTTAGCAAATGACAAAGTTATGGATGTGATCTTTCGGAAGGAGCAACGAGGGATTCCAGTGAAAAAGATGGACTTCCTCGGGACATACAACGTAACAGTAGACACAAAAAAGGATATTCAAGAGCTTGTTGGAAATGTATGCGGTAAGCAACACGCAAGATTCCGTGATGAATGTATCTTGGCTCAGAACAATGGCATTAAGCTGTATGTGTTAGTACAGAACGCCGGTGGGCTGGTTAAGGGGACAAAGGATATATATAATCCGACAATCCGAACATTGGAAGAGCTTCATAAATGGAAAAATCCGAGACTTTTTGTGATGAAGCGTACAAATGATGTGATTGGTCATTACAAGAGCGGAAATCCAATATACAGGCGCACACAGAGGTATCCTGCAGCAACTAAAGGCGAAACACTTATGAAAGCTTGCATGACCATGCAGAAGAAATATGGCGTTGAATTTGTGTTCTGCCATAATCGGGATCAGGGACACATGGTACTGGAATTACTGCAACGGGAGGTGTAGTAGATGGCAGATGTAAAATGGATAAAAATAACAACAGATATATTTGACGATGAGAAAATTCTGCTTATTGAGAGCTTGCCTGAGTCGGATTCTATTATAGTCGTTTGGTTTAAACTTTTATGTTTGGCTGGAAAAATGAATAATTCGGGTGTATTTATGATGAATGATTCTATTGCATATACAGATGAAATGCTTGCAACAATATTTAGGAGAAAAGAAACTACAGTAAAAATGGCGTTGGACACGTTTGAAAAATTTGGAATGATTCAGAGGATAGATGGCGTATTAACTATTCCAAATTGGGGCAAGCATCAAACTTTGGATCAATTGGAAAAAAAGCGTGAATATCAGCGGGATTATATGCGTGATTACAGAGCAAAACAGAAAGAAATAGCCGATAAGACTTACTGTAAAGCTAACAGTAATGCTAATGTTAGCTCCCTAGAAGAAGATATAGATATAGAAGAAGATAAAGAATATATTACAGTATCTAAAGATACTGTTCGTCAGACAGAAGTCCGACAATGCGTAGAAGCCTGGAACTCTTTATCTGAATATGGGATTAAAACAATATCGAGATTGAGCAGTTCGTCACAGAGATATCAGAGACTTTCAGCTAGAATCAAGGAATATGGTTTGCCCAGTGTGTTGAGTGCTATTGAGAAAGTGAAAGGCAGTAGTTTCTTGCAGGGGAAATCGAGTGGCAAGAAAGCATGGGTGATTACTTTCGACTGGTTTGTATTGCCGAATAATTTTCCAAAGGTACTAGACGGCAACTATGACGATCATCCAGATAATCAGAAGAGCGATGTTGAACAAGGAAATCAGAAGTGGAAACCGGCAAGCAAATTAGCAGCAGATGAATGGCAGTAAGCCAGAAAGGAATAGAAAATGAGCAAAGAATTAGAAAAAGCAAGAGAGCTTGTAGCAATGTTAGAGGAAAGAGAACGGAAAAATAAGGTTCGGCTGGACGAAATTCCGGTTGGTGGAAAGTTCGATACAGGCATCGGGAGATTTATTGTTCTGGAACAGGAAGGCGATAAAACAGCAGTTACCACAGAAGGACTGTATAGGAAAGATGTTCGTTTTGATGATGATAGTAACGAATATTTTACGTCAGAGCTATCTGATCTTTTTGAAGAAGAAATTTTTCCTGAATTTAAAGAGGAATTCGGTTCAGATAATTTATGTAGCAGACAGGTAAGTTTAGCAACTGTAGATATGCAGAGAAAAGATTTAGTTCTTCATGCGAAAGTAAGACCACTGACGTTCGATGAAGCAAGAAAATATAATGATTTATTGGTTAATAAAGATCTTCCGGATTGGTATTGGACGTGTACTGCATGGAGTACCGAAGAAAGAGGATGGGGTAATTCAGTAGCGGTTGTTTCGCCGTCCGGTAGCATCTGCAACGATTACTGCGGCAACTGTAACGGTGTTCGCCCATTTTGTATCTTAAAATCTAATATCTTTGTATCCAAAGTAACGGAGGAATAGAAACATGATGACATTGAAAGAATTTGGAGAAAAACTGAAAGAATTGAATCAGGCCTATAGCGCCTTAAAAAGAAAATACAAGAAGCCGAAAACCGGTGAAATCATTGAAGTTGCAGGAATGAAATGGAGAGTGTTGGACAAGCTTGAAGAAGGTTATCTTGTTATTGCTGATGAATTTTACGGAAAAGACCGAGAATTTGATGATAGTTGTAATGACTGGAAAAGCAGTGATCTTCGGCTCAAACTCAATACAGATCTGAGAAAGAAAATCGAAGATGAACTTGGGAAAGGATCCTTGGTTTGGTTTGAGCGTGATTTGTTCTCGCTTGACGGTCAGACGGAATATGGAAAGTGCAAAGACTATGTATCACTCATTACCGTAGATGAATACCGGAAATACAGAAAATTACTGCCGAACACTGATAAATGGTGGTGGACGCTTACGCCATGCAGTACATCTTGTAATGATGATAGTAGATGGATTGCGGTTGTTTCGCCGTCCGGTTACGTCAGCCGCATTAGCTACTACCACTGTATCGGTGTTCGCCCGGTTTGTATCTTTTCCTCTTCGATCTTTGAATCCGAGGAAGATGATGAATAATGGCAGAAAATGACCTGAAAGTGATTCTGAAAGCAAAAGAGTTGGCTGCTCATACATTAAGAGTAACCAGTAACGCTAACAGATATCCAAAGAAATTTAGATTTTCGCTTGTTGACAAAATGCAAAATAAGTCAATGGAAATCTATGAAATGCTCTTTGAAGCAAATAGAACAGACATTAAAGCTTACAAAAGAGATCGCCTGGAACTGCAAACAAAAGCAATTACTTATTGTGATGAATTGTTGTTTTACATAGAAATGTCTCATGAATTGCGCATAATCAATTCGGATAGCATGGAATATTGGTCGAAGATGGTGTCTGATGTTAAGCATATGGCTATTGCTTGGAGAACGAAAGATAGACAGAGGTAAATGCATTTAGGTTTGTTTCCGTTAAGCGGTTGTTTCGCCGTCCGGTAACATCAACAACAATAACTACAACAACAGTAACGGTGTTCGCCCATTCTGTATTGCAGACAGTAAGAGTAGGCATGAAGCCGAAATCAGAGAAGATACAAAAAGGAAACAGACCTCCCTCTTAGAGGCAAATATAAAGGAGTATCAATGGATAGGGATATTGTTACAGATTACGACAATCTGTATAGGGCTTATCGGAAAGCTAAATCTGGCAAGAAATTTAATAGCAGTACTGCAAAATTTTCTTCGATGGCTTTAGACGGAATCAACATTCTGAAAGAGCAACTGGAAAATCAGACATATACGGTAGCACCGTATAATCGGTTTGAAATATTTGAACCGAAACAAAGAGTGATTGAGTCTTGCACATTTAAGGATAAGGTTGTACAGCACGTTTTCTGTGACAATATTCTGCATCCCAAATTGCAAAATGTGTTTGTCAAATATAATTCTGCCGGGCAAGTAGGAAAAGGAACGTTATATGCGTTGAATGGTCTTAAAGATCATATGGAAGCGTTTTACGAGAAACACGGTCTTGATGGATGGATATTGAAATGTGATATCAGACATTTCTTTTATGAGATTGACCATTGGATTTTGGAAGATATTGTAGATTATTTCTTCCAGGATCCTTATGCGGTATGGCTCAATCATGTATTAATAGACAGCAGTGAGAATCCGGGACTGCCACTTGGAAATCAAGCCGGACAGGTGTATGCACTACTCATGGTGCATCCGGTGGATTGCATGATAACTGGCGAGCTTGGAATTGTTGAATACGGAAGATATATGGATGATTTTTATTTGTTTCATCAAAACAAGGAATATTTAAAGTGGTGTCTTGATTGTATTCGAGAGCTATTGGAAAGCCTTGGACTGGAATTGAATGGAAAGACACAAATTATACCATTCAGGAAAGGCATTAGGTTTCTTGGGTTTCATCACTATATGACGGCAGATGGAAAATATATTCGCAAAATAACAGGCGAGAATAAAAGGAAAATAAAGAAAAGACTCAATAAATGGGTTAAGGAAGTGAAAAATGGAAAGATGGAAAAATCAAAAATGGAAGAGAAATTCTCTTCATGGAAAAATCATGCACTTCATGGAAATTGTATAAAGTTGGTACATTCGATGGATTTGTATGTGGAGAAATTGTTTAAGGAGCAGTAAATGATAAGTGAGACAGAAATCAGAAAGGCTATATCGCTTCTTAAAACGGAGAATCAGCTTTTTGAGGTAAGAGTAATTTATAACAGTAAGCAGATGTACAGCGGGTACTTCAAGACGGCTGATGACCTGATAAAAGCATTTAACAAAGACATCCGGGATTATGCTAACTGCAATATATACATAACGCTGAATAGCCTGAATGAAGCTTGCTACAGTAGGGAGCAGCAGAATTTCTTTAAGAAAAATGCAAAAGCTACTTCGAGTGACAATGATGTTGTTGGCTATGATTGGCTGTTCATTGACGTAGATCCTAAGCGACCAACCGGAACATCTTCCAGTGACGATCAGGTAGCAGCTGCAAAAGAAATCGGAAATAAGGTTTATTCCTTTATGAAAAATATTGGTTTCTATGATCCGTTATTCGGGTTTAGTGGCAATGGCGTACACCTATTATACCGAATAAAAATGAAAAATTCGGATGAAAATAGGGAACTGATAAAGAAGTGTCTGAATGTACTGGATATGTACTTTTCTGATGATGAAATTCAGATTGACTTGAAGAATTTCAATCCGGCAAGAGTTTGCAAGCTGTATGGAACGCAAGCCCAAAAAGGAGCTGACACGAAAGAAAGACCGCATCGAATGAGCCATATTATCGGAGATCCCAAGAAAATCAAGGTGAATGATGTTGAGTATCTGAAAAAGTTAGCGGATATGCTTCCGAAAGAAGAGAAACCACAGAAGTATAACGGCTATCAACCTTCACAGTTCGATTTAGATGAATGGCTCGATAAGTACGGACTGCGGTATCGAAAAACTTCTTACTCAGGCGGAACAAAGTATATCTTAGATGCTTGTCCGTTCGACAGTAACCACAATGGGAAAGATGCTTGTATCTTCAAGTCTTTCAATGGAGCGATTGGTTTCCATTGTTTTCACAATTCCTGTGCAGACAAGACTTGGAAAGATGTTCGGTTACTGTATGAGCCGGATGCTTACGAAAAGAAACAGCAGGAGTATGAACGCAAAATATACGCTAAACCGAAGAGCCAGCCTGAGCGAAAGAAAATCGAAGAAAAGGAAGGAAAGCCAGTATTCCTAACAGCTAAAGATATTCTAACCATGCCTAAATCACCAGAGCGATTCGTCAAAACTGGAATCAATGACATTGATAAGCGCATGAGAGGATTAAAGACTGGATATACCTCAGTAATCTCAGGGCTTAGAGCTAGCGGAAAATCAAGTGTGATATCCGAGATATGTTTGGACTGCGTAGAAGCTGGAAATAAGGTCGCTGTTTACTCCGGAGAGTTATCTCCGCAGAACTTCATGCGGTGGATGAATTTGCAAGCTGCGGGCAAGGCATATGCAGAACCTACGCAGTTTGAAGGCTACTACAATGTGTCAAGGCAGAATCAAGAGAAGATAGCTGAATGGCTGTCAAACAACTTCTCACTGTACAACAATGAGTACGGAAATGACTTCTTGGCAATCAAAGATCAGCTAGAGCGCAAATTTGAGCGAAATAAGCCCGATTTGGTCATACTTGATAATTTGATGGCTTTCGACATAAAAAGCCTTTCTGACAATAAATTCGAGGCTCAGACGGCATTTACATGGACATTGCATGAGATGGCTCAAGAGTATGATGTGCATATCATGTTTGTGGCGCATCCGAGAAAGGCAATGGGATTCTTGAGATTAGATGACATTTCAGGAACTGCGGATATCGGAAATGCTGTAGACAATGCCTTTATCATTCACAGAGTAAATAATGACTTTAAGCGACTGAGTATGCAGATGTTCGGTTGGAAATCAGATGATGACTTGTATACAGCTTCAAACGTCATTGAGATTGCAAAAGACCGTGATGGCGGATTGCAGGACTATTTCATTCCACTCTATTACGAGACGGAAAGTAAGCGACTGAAAAATAGTTTTACTGAAAATAAGATTTACGGATGGGGCGATAATGCTGATGGATTTACTGGAACAGATCAGATGCAGATACCATTCGAGTAGGTGGCAGTATGACGGAAGAAGAAAGAAAAAAGTATTACAAAGTGATTACACAAAACTGGCTTGCGTTCAATGAATTTTTGAAGAATGGCGATTATTCAGATACGGTTCAAGTTGAGATTAGCGAAGTGATTGACAAAATATATTACGAGAACGGAAAGACGGAATTTGCGAAGAATATCGCACTGGCTGTCCTGAATGAGATAGAGCGGTTGTGTAAGGTGAAAGGAAGTAAATAATGAAATACAAAGTTGGAGACAAGGTAAGAGTTAGGAGAGATTTGGAAACTGCGGTGATGTATGGTGTTTTATGTGTAGTTGATGAAATGTTAAAGAAAAAAATTGTAACGATTAAATCCGTGCGTGATGGTTACTACAAAGTTGTAGAAGATGACTATAAGTGGACAGACGAAATGCTTGAGGGATTAGTCGAGGACGAACTGACAGCGGAAGAAGCGACTAAGATTTTAGGTGAAATTTGTTGTGAAAACAGATGCTATAACGGATGTCCTATTGGTAAAGCAAGAGGGAAAATGTCATGTAATTTTTTCCGAAGAGATAAACCAAAAGAAGTGCTTGAAATCCTCAAACAGTGGAAGAAAGAGCATGAAAAGAAAGAAGTCGAGGTTACACAGAAAATTTATTGCCTTGTAGTGGATGAAGAAAGAAAAGTCGTGCATGAAGAAGAAAATGGAAATAGTGATTCTTGCATGGATGTGCTAAAAAACTACTGTGAAAATCACGATGGGAAATTCTTCTCGATTATGGAATTTAGATACGAGGTGAAGCAATGATAAACACAGGAGAAAAGATAGATTACATGATTCAGTGTTTGAAAGTCGCAAAAGCTGAGTATGAGTACATGGCTGATTACATTGCAAATGAACCGACTGAAAGGCAAGAGCTGTGGAAGTTCCTTGATACACACAGAAATCCAAACAAAGCATTGATTAAAGACAACTTGAAGAATGTGGCGAGAATGGGATTCCAGCTTGCGAATGAGGTGAAGTGATGGATGTTAAAGTACATGAGGACTATGAGCAGATAGACAAAGAAAATGTGGAGATATTCCGTAAATACAGAATCGGAAAATCAGAAGAGGATATTTATAGATGCGTTATTTGCGGAGAAAAGGCTTGCATTAGTAATAGTCTATCGCACATGGGACACAGATTGATGCACACACAATGCATGGAAAGAACATTCGGATACGACAAGGTTATTGATGCATTTAGGTGGATGGAAGAACAGGATAAATAAATTACAGAAAGGAGTACGGAGATTTGTGCGCACAGAAAAGATATCTTTGCTCTGAGTAAGAATGGATTTAGAACAAAAAGCAATCAAAAGGATTCAGGCTGCATCAGATATGAGCTTATACCACTACGGTAAGCCACTTGTATGTACTTATTCCGGCGGAAAAGACTCGGATGTGATGCTTGAATTATTCAGAAGGGGGGGCATACCGTTTGAAGTTCACAACAGCCACACGACAGCAGATGCCCCACAGACAGTAAGGCACATTAGAGATGTGTTTAAAAAACTGGAAATGGATGGAATTAAATGCACGATTGAGATGCCGACATATAAGGGAGAGAGAACGAGTATGTGGAAACTAATTCCACAGAAATTGATGCCGCCGACAAGGTTAGTAAGATATTGTTGTGCGGTTCTGAAGGAAACAGGTTGTACGAATAGATTTATCGCTACTGGTGTGAGATGGGCTGGAATGATGGAAGAAAAGATAGAAGCATAAGAAGATGATGAAATGAAAGTTATTGTTGATAATGCAAAGCAGCTGAGCTATGAAGCGGATAAAGAGGGAATCACAGGATTTATGTATGGAGTAGCTGTCAGCATTCTTTCTCAATACTGGGAATACGGAGAATGTCTAAGAAAATGGCACAACAAAGATTATGGATATGACGGTGACGGTGTTGTAAATCCAGCGGTTATAACTGTTGGTTGAAAAGGAAAGCAAAGATGAATGATAAAGACTTTATAAGAGCGCTTGAAGAAGCCAGGCTAAAAATAGAGCTGTCAAATAAACGTATTTTGTTTATGCATCCGGAAGATATCGCAATACTCGATTTGGACAAGGTGAGCAACATTATATATCTTGTTGAAGAAAGAAGATTGGAACGTGGAAAAGTAATAGCGATTACAGATGAAGAATTTAAAAGGATTGTATGGGATGCAATCAAAAACAATAAAGTGAAGCATCACAGAGGAAGAAGGAGATAAAGTGAGAAGAGAATCACTGATTCACAAAATCTTGAGGAAACTCGGATTCATCAAAGACATTGATGATAGGAAATTGAAAATGGAGATGTGCGAAAGAGCAATAAAGGCAAATGTATGTCCTGAGGATTGCGATTTGTGCGCATGGAATACGAAAGGTGGAGTTAGTTATGAGAATCATTAGTCAGGATGGAGCGATTGATGTCGCTTACGAAAATGCAGATTTGGAAAGAAAAGGGACAATAATATCTGTATGGACGCTAGATAACGTATATGACAGTTTTGCAAGCTATTCCACCGAAGAAAAAGCAATGAAGGCTATGGAGCGGTGTAGAGTTGAATATGGCAAGCATTACAGAGTTAACGGTGGAACCAATGCATTTACAGGAGTGGCAATACAGCCGGGAGTGTTTATGTATCCAAAGGTATTCCAATTTCCAGCAGATGATGAGATTTAGAGAGCGAGGGAGAAATGAAAGAACCAAGCGAAAAGAAAGCGATCATCAAAAAGATGATGAAAGAGGGAAAGACATATAAGCAGATTTCGGAAGAAACAGGAATCCATCTTGGAACTGTCGGAATATACGGTGGGAAGCTTAAGAAAGCTGAGAGGGAAAAGAAATGCTTCAACGGAGACAGGCATTTGTGCAGAACTTGTAAATATCGTGCTTCCGGTGCAAGAAGTGGTTGTGACTATATCATACATACCGGAAACGAGCGTGGTTGTAATCCGGAAGTGTGTAACAAGTATGAGAAAGGAAAGCGAAAATGAGACTTAAACCAGTAGTAAAGGCAAGTGAGTTTGTGAGATTTGGATTCAAGCCTTGCCGAGGACTTCCGAAAAGCGCAGAGAGTTACTATCTCTGCGTGAAGAACGGACACAGAGTGATGTTTGTGGACAGTAAGCATTTTACGGAATCTGAATGGCCTATCAAAGATGCAAGGATACACAAGAATCCAAACTGTAAATTCAGTGACAAGCGGACAGCAACCGAGATTGAGTGTGAATTGGTTGTGAATGGATTGCTGGAAGAGGTGAGAGAATGAAAGAGAGATTAACAACATACCACTGCGGTAAAGCAGTAATTAAAGACAAGAATAAGCTGTCAGAAGCGATGGAGAAGTTAGCGGAGTTTGAGGAAAAAGAAAAATGTGGAGAATGGCTTGATGCTATCGAACTTGCGAAAATTGCTATTGCACTGCAAAGTCAGAAGCGAATTCCAGTAAAGCCGATTATCTTAGACACGTTGAACGGAGATGTTGACTATGAATGCCCTTTATGCGGTAAAAATGTAATGTCGGATGCGGAAAGCAGAAACAACTATTGTGGCGAATGTGGTTGTAAATTTGATTGGAGTGAGATTGATGAGACTAATTGATGTTGATGAAGAAATCGCAAGAATTGAAGAAGAGATAATGAAATTGACAAAAGCAATAGAGAGATGGCAAGCGAGAAAACTTGAAGGAAGCACAACACATGATATAGATGCAAAAATTCAAGAATTACAAAATAACAGAACTAACTGTAGAGTTGAAATCCGAACATTAAGGAATTACAAAACAGCGTTTGATGTGGAGAAAGTCATTGAACAGTTGAATAAAGAGTTAGAACTTGCTGATGAAGAAAAGCGCAGGTGTACAATAGAAAATATGCTGCAATTTGATGAAGCAAAAGGCTATGCGAGAGGAATGACGTGTGCTATAGAGATTGTTAAGCGAGGTGGAAGAGATGGAAAATAAAGAGCAGACAAATGCTTGTTACGGTTGCTTCGGAGCTGCGAATGGTGATTGTGATGAGTGCGATAAGGATAGGAGTAATAAGGATGAAGAATAAAGAGAAGTATGAAAAAGAGATTGTGGAGATTGTATGTAATTGTGAATATATTGCAGTTGATAAGGAAACTGAAAGCCCAGTAATATGCAATGGTTTTGATTGCGATAAATGCATGTTCCGTGTGAATGGTAATTGCAGAAGCAGGTATTTCTTAAAAGAATGGGCTGAGTCAGAATATGTTGAACTACCTGTTATTTCTAAGAGTGATAGAACATTTTTGGACTATATCAAAGAAGAGTATAAGTATATTACAAGGGATGAAGATGGTGATTTGTTTGCGTGGAGTGCAAAGCCCAAAAAAGGACTTATCTTAAACGAATGGCTGTACACGAGCAGTAATACGATAGGACTTTACGCATTTAACCTAGACCTCCCAATGGTCAAATGGGAAGACTCCGAACCGTGGCTTATCAAGGATCTGAAAAAGTTGGAGGTGGTTGAGAATTATGAATAGAGAAATACTTTTTAAAGCAAAGGTGAAAGACAGTACAGAATGGATAGAAGGAGGACTTATTGTTGTTAAAAATACAGCAAGGAGATTTATTGTCGATATTAATTCCAAAACAGCATTAAGAGGGGTTGTAACGCATTGTTCTGATAAATATGATTGGAGATCAACAGAAGTAGATCCAGATACAGTTTGTCAGTTTACAGGAATTACAACCGAATTAGGAATAGATCTTTACGAAAATGATATTGTAGAATGCGGTGGTTACCGTGGAGTAATTAAGTTTGAAGATGGTGCATTCGTAATTGAATGGATTGGAAATGGAACAGAATTTCTCAGACACGATTTAGCATACTGGGCATATTTGAGAAATGTTCGTGTTGTCGGCAACATATTTGACAATCCTGAACTGCTAGAAGAGGAGAATATGCATGGAACAGATTAAGCTAGGCTTGAGAATCGCAAGCATTGTGGTTGGGATAATCGGTTATAGTGCAATATGGATGTGGCTGATTAATAATCGACGGAACGAAAAAAGTGAACTTGCGTGGGTATTATGGAAATGCTTTCATGCAATTGTGATTGCGCTTGCGTTTCTTTGGGCGTGGTTTTAGGAGAAGATTATATTAGAAGATAAGGAGAATAGCAATGGCAAAGATATTTAAAGTAAGTGGATATTTTGTAGATGTATACAATAATTATACATTGGAATACATAAATTCGTTAATCTTTAACGGATGGGTAGGGCTTAAACCTCGGCATAAACATACAGAAGTGGAAGAAATCAAAGATTGGAGAAAAAACCATCCTCTTCTAAATGATAAATGTGACCTTGCAGATTGCGAGAAATACTTCAAGAGAAAAGTTTCAGTAGATAATGACAGAAATGTTACGGCAGGACAAGTCTTCAGACATTTTAAGGGACATACTGTTAAGGTAATTGCAATCAGCCAGGACACCGAAGCACCGGGGCAATTTTATGTAGTGTATGAATGTGAGGACGGAGCTATTTGGAGCAGACCTTATGGAATGTTCGTGAGCGAGGTTGACCACGTGAAATACCCAGATGTGAAGCAGAAATACAGATTTGAGTTAATGGAGTGATGAACAGTGAAAAGAAGTACAGAGACAAGAAGAAGTCAGGCGGAGATTAACGCTGATTCTCAGAGACATTACGGTGGATTAGCTGAGCTTCCAACAGATAAAAAGGCAAGTGAGAATTTTCATCGTCCTGCATATCAGGCTTGTAAACTGATTCGGAAATCAAGTGAGTTGTTTTCTGAAAGTTCAGAAGAATGAATGTTGAGAGTCGGGATAAACCTAGAAAGAAAGATAGAGGATTTTTACAATGGAAATTAGTATTAAGTATTTTGCGAATAGCATGGGTGACAAGGTGAGAAAAATTTTCAGAGTAACAAATGGAGACTGGATTGACCTGAGAGCGGCAGAAGATGTGGAAATGAAAAAAGGTGAGCTGAGATTGATTCCACTTGGAGTTGGCATGATTCTTCCAGATGGTTATGAAGCATGGGTGCTGCCTAGATCGTCAACGCCTAGACGGTTTGGTATCATTAGTGCGAACAGTATGGGAATTATTGACAACAGTTACAATGGAAATGATGACCAGTGGGGATTCATGGCTTATGCGATTCGTGATACAGTGATTCACAAAGATGACAGGATTTGTCAGTTCAGAGTCATAAGAAATCAACCGAGACTATGGTTCAAAGTTGTAACACGCTTGAAAGAAATTAGTAGAGGTGGATTCGGAAGCACTGGAAGAAATTAAAAAATTTTTGAAATCTTGAAAAGTCGCGCGTTTTTAGAGCGTTTTTTATGAACCTAGAAAAATTCGCCAAAAAAAGAAATCGGTACTTTTTCAAAGAGGGCTAAAATCTGGATGTCGAAATTTTGGTTCGTTTCGGCGTCCTTTTTTATTGGGATTTTGTCGTGTGAATAACTTTCCCGCAGCTGGTCTGCTCTACTGGTCCCGCGGTTGGTTCTTCCGTCCGTGTTAGCGTGACTCTGCTGGTCTGCTCTACTAGTCCGGTGCAGCTGTTGCCGTCCTGCTATGATCTGCGGTCGGTTCTTTCTTGCGTAATATCTCCGGGGCGTGGTTCTGCCTTGTGGCGTTCTGTTTTGCTGTTTCTATGCCTTTTATATCATTAGGCTATAATTTTACCGTTTACGGTCTGCGGTCGGTCTATGGGCGCGCTATGACTTGCGCTGGGTGGCGCATTGTCTCAGCAGATTTGCGCGCGATTGTCTGCCGCCTTCCTTTCAGGGATCGGGGCGCACTTGTGGCGCGGTTATACCTCCCCCAGCTTATCCCATGAACGCGGGCGCGGTTGTGCTGTTATGGCTTCGCGTGTGCCATTTCTGCGGTCTTTTGCTCGGTTGGTGCTGAGTTGTTAGACTATGCCAATAAAACGCCTTAAAAGCTCAAATAAGGGCGCTATATATCAACATATTAGCATGTTTAATTGTCAATGTACAGAGAAACCCGCCGCCGGGATCGAACCGGCGCAACACCTGAACGGGTGCACGAATAGCCCGGAGGGCTTCCGGGCTTGTGTTTTAAAATATTCTTTTTATGATCTTTTCAAGGTCTGCGGCTGGCATTGCTTCCAGTGTATCAATTAACCCTTTCGCGCCGTGATCGGCTCGGATTGTTCCGCCTTCAATGGCTATTATATATTTGCCATCTGGAATAACTCGGAACGCCTGAACCCTTCCGCAGTACTCAAAAATTAATAGATTGTCATCTGTCCACGCCTGATAGAAAGCAACCTTTCCGCCTTCCGTATTTCTTACCATGTGCGCCGCCTCCCTTCTCAGCTCTGCAAATCTTCCACGGTTTCACATAGTGCGATTAATGCAGCTTTGAGCGTTGCGCCTTCTTCCAACTTGTCAAGTTCTGCGGCAAGCTCTGCGACCGTCTCCGGGCGTTCTTCTTCGTTGTCGTATCCATCACTTAAAGCGGTAAAAATCATTTCTGCGATATCTCTATTTTTCATTTGATTCTGTCCCCCTTCTGGTATTCTAAAAGCCGGAACGCGTCCGGCTATGCTATTTTCATTTCTTCAAAGAATTTCTTGTTGACGTTCTGCCAGTCTTCCGGAATGAGTCCGGCGCTTTCGCGTATCTGTCTAAGTCTGTAAAGGTGGGCGCGCAGGTTCTTAACTCCGCACCATACGGAACAGGCGCCGCCGCTTCCCGCGCGTGGTATGCTGTAAACAATGCCATCATATGCCCACATGTCCCAACTTCCGGAGACTGCCAAAAATGTTCCATTGCTTATGATCGTCTGTGCGTGATCCTTCCATAGATTCCCCATTTTATCAAAATCGTATTTCCTCATTTCCGCCCTTTCTGCCTTCGTTCCTCCGTGGCGGGTGATTGTTATCTGTAGTCGTGTACTTCGTCATTCCATGCGATAGAACAAGGCACGGAAGGCACTGCGGTTCTTATCATGTATACACGGGTAGCAGCTGAGCTGATCGCCGCAATTAATAGAGCTAATATAATAAAGTCAAGTGCTTTTCTCATGGTTTCAAGTCCTTTCTAGTTCAATGCATTATTGATTGATTCCGCTAAATGTGGGAATGCTTCTGTGATTTCTTGAATGCTATCGGCGTAATAATCGCCGACTATTTCCCCGAAAATATAAATATTTCCAGTGTAAAAGCATCCAAGATCATTAAAATAAATATCTAATCTTGTAGCCTGTTCCTTCTCGTCTCCATACCACATATCAATTTTTATCATGTTCTCTCCCTCCTGATCTGCTTAAAATCTCCGGGGATTGCTCCCCGGTTGGTCTGTCTATTTGCGTGCGCCTTTCTCAAGTTCTCTGTAAAGAAGGCTGCAAGCTAATTTCTCGGCTTTGTCCTCTGTGTATCTTGCCTTTTCTTCCTCTGTCTCTTCAAGGATGTTTCCAAGAAAGTCGATCGCTGATCTAAGAAAAATATCATCAGCAACCGGGAACGCTGTTGGAAGTCCCTGCATCCAGTCCATGAACATTTCACTTTTACTTGCTCTGCCTGCGATGTAATAACGGTTATTTTCTAACTTTTCAATTCTGAATGCCTCCAAGATGTCTGCGCAGATCTCGTTAAAATCTGTCTTTGCTTCTCTGCCTTCGAATGTGTAATATTCGTTTGCAGCCTCGTAGCTGTCCGCGATCTCTTTTCTGATGTTCTCCATTGCTTTTTTGCTGTTTGTTCTTAACATTGATTTTTCCCTTTGCTCCTGTTATAATAGAGCTACCTTTCTTTTGATTGGTGCCGATCGGGTTGTTTTCTAGTCTTGCCGATCGGCTTTTTTATTTTTGCGACTGCCTCAGGTTTTGCAATTAATCAGATCGCTTACTTATGTCCTCATTGGCTTGAGTGGTTCAGGGCGTCCGGTTGTTTGTCCTGTGTGGCTGTTGCTGTATCTCGTTTACAGTTATTATAATACATGAAATATCATGTAATTGCAATATTAAAAATACACTAAATATCATGTGTTTGATAATTCAGTATTTGTGCATTTTACACTAAATAACATGTAATTGACTTTACAATAAAAACCATGTATAATTTTATTAAAAATAGGAGGTAAAAAATGATTACTTATAAAATAGATGTATTAGAGTCATTAAAAGAAGCCGGATATAATACGACTAGATTAAGAAAAGAAAAGCTTTTAAATGAAAGCGCTATACAATATCTAAGGAGTGGCAAGCCTGTTGGAGCTAAAGCATTAAATAATATTTGCATGTTGTTGGATATGCAGCCGGGAAATATTATAAAATATGTAGAAGACGACAACACGATAAAAGATGTAAAATAAAATAATATTTACATTATAAATAATGTATTTTAATATTGACAATTACACGATATATAATGTATAATAATACTTGTAAGGAACACAGCTTACAAGTCACCAGCGAGAACTGGAGAAAGGAGAAAAAATGGAAGAGATGACAATGACAGAAATAGCTAGACTGATCGAAGGTCTTAGATCAGCCGGATGGGAAGAAAAGAAAAAAGAATATACAAGAAAAAACCTTGCGGTTTTGTTCTTCTTGGGACTGTTTTTTCTTCCGGTTTGCCGTTCTTGTGCCTTGGCTCCTATGATATCTTTCTAAGTCGCTTATGAATTTATGGGCGCGTCTCGCTCACACGGGCGAAAAAATAAATTGACATACGCGGAAAATAAATATATAATTGAGTCATTAAGAAACACAGAGAAAATTGATAGGGAAGTAGCTAATAACCTGATCGGATTAGGTCGGGCGTGGCTGCTTCCTTTTTTTCGTTGCTGGGAGGTGATCAGAATGCAGAAAATGGAACGCGTAGAAGGACAAGAGCTAAATACAACAGAACAGAAAACAGAAGTATACACGGACAATATACAAGAAGCTATAGCTAATTACTGCATAGATCACGATATAGACATGAAAGATATATATACATTCGATCAACAGAGATGGAACAGTGTATTGTTATATATTTACAGATCAGTATTTAAACCATGTAAAACCGACGGAATAGTTAGAAGATATAACGAAAAAAGTAATATAGATTACAGCAATAGAGAATTAATTGATAATGTATGTGATATATATATAGCTATGTGTTATGAGTATTCAAAAGAAGTATCAGTTATGGGATTTAGTAAAATGACTGGAATACATATAGATACGTTGTATCAGTGGGTTAATAATCCGGAAGTTGAACGCGGTTCGTCCGAGGTAACGAAAAAGTTGCAAGCTGAAAGAGAGGAATCTCTGAGTAATAAATTAGCATCTGGGAAAGGGAATCCGGTTGGTATTCTTGGCATACTTAATAGGCATTACGGTTGGAACATGGGGCAGCCGAGAGGGCAGACAGCAGCGCAGAAAGCTCCTGATCTTCCAGGGATTGCGGAAAAGTACGGCGTGACCGATGCAATAGGACAAAAAGAGCCGGCTCGACAGCTTCCAAAGTTTCCAGATTTACCGGATGCCGATTGATCTTTTTTAATATCAATCAATTAAAACTATTATTTTCACAAGATATAGTGTAATGAAGCGCACAAGTACAAGATATTGTGTATTAGCTATATAACAAATTGCTATTTGTCGTATAGATACATATGTTCGTATCATTGGAAAGACATCGCACCGGCTGGAAGCATTGAAAACGGTTTTAACCTTAAAAAGACCCGGGTGGGGGGTTACGAGGACAGGACACCCCGGTACATACCTCACCCACTCAAGCAATTTTTTTTCAAAAAGGCCTTATTTTACATGATAGGAGATTAGCTATGAAGGTATATGTGATTACTTCCGGAGAGTATTCGGATTATTGCATACAGACAGTTGCATTAAGCAGAGAGAAAGCTGAACAGATATGTGCAATGCTGAATGGTTCAAATGGATATCGTAGTGACACGGCTACAATTGAAGAATATGACACAGACGAAATTCAATGTGAGACCAATGAGGATGTTGGTTTACGCTATGATGCAGCGTTTGATTACAAAACATTGGAAAACATCTATTGGTGCGAGCCGTTTTATTCATTCGCCAGAAATGAAATTAAAAGAGGACTTTTGAATCATGGGTACGGAATTCTAATATCTGCCACATTTCCAAAAGACATGCCTCAGGAAAAGGTTCGAAAAACCATGTGCGACAGAGTGGCTAAGTGGAAAGCAGAGAAAGAATGTTTGTAGGAAGTCAGGTATCATGAAATACGCAATAGAAAATTTAAAAGCAACAGTAGAATCTACCGGCCAGACTGTTACTGGAAGATTGATATTTACTCAAGTGATTCTTCGGCATCAGATAGTGCAATATTCACCGGATATTAACAGAAAAATGTCTAAGATGGCTTGGATTCCTCGGTTTGAGTGTAACGAACCACTGGAAATCATGGATGACAAGTTTACAAAGGTAGTTGTTCCGAAGATTGGCTTCTGGTTCAATACTTATGCAGGTTGCAAGATGCTGATAGGGGCAGAAGGGATAGGCGAACTACCCGGATTTGTTAAGGAGGTATTTAAAGATGCTGATTTATGACGGAGTTAAACCAATTCAACCGAAATACCATATTGTCACAGTTGATGCGTCGTATTTCGTAGAGGCTAATCGTTGCGAGATTGTTAAGGATGATGGGATTATTATTTTCAGCAACAAAGATTCAGTCCAGGCCATGTTCAGACTTGATGATGTGAAAGCACTTTGGAGGGTTGTTTGATGGGCAATAAAGAAATAATTGAAGCAGTTAGCATGTTTTATAGCGTTTATTTAGAGTTTTACAAGAAATGCGGAGATCGGAATACTGCAATTCAGCTGACATGTGCATTGTGCGGTGTGAAAGTGCCTGAATTAGAAACATTTTCGTTTTTGTTGGGGAATAGTGGACGCTGGAGAGATAAATGATGGGCGAGAAAGATAAGAGAAGATATGCGTATGATGGCTTTCCACCAACAGGGAAACTTTATATCCAACAGGATTCATACTTAATCTGTGATGATATGGTCGAAGAATTGGCAACAATACCAACTTCAATGCTAAAACAGAAAATGAGAAACATAGATAACTTATTGAACGCATCTGCGGTTTTCTATGTAACGTTTGGAACATTTAATGTAAACACTTGCCCTGTTTGTTATACGCTTGGTTCAAACAACTGGCGAAAACTTCACAGTTTGCCAATAAGGAGAAGAAAATGGTTAAGACAGTAAATATTCTTGGAACTGAATATAAAGTGATTAGGGAGCAATTCAAAGATAAAGATAGCGATGGTTATTGTGACTATACATCAAGAGAAATTAAAATCAGGGATGATAATGTAAATGAAGTTGGAGATTTTGATGAACTGATGCGAAAGCAGCTACGGCATGAAATTATACACGCATTTCTTGCTGAAAGCGGACTGCAAGCGAATTTTGAGCACTATAGACAATTTGGACACGATGAAACGCTTGTTGACTGGTTCGCAATACAGTTTCCGAAGATGATAAAAGCTTTTGCGAGTGTGAATGCGCTTTAGGAGAATGTGCGATGGGTGAAAAAGATGAAAATCTCAGACAGGTTTTTATAACATCTGATGGAATTGCGAGGAGAATGACGATTGTGGATGATTTGATTCATGATCTTTCTGAAAAACTTGTGGATGATGCAGAAATCACAACACATATGAACAACGATGGCGGACTAGATATCACGTTTGATTTTGATGAATCACTCGTTAGAAACATATTCGCTTGGAAATTGCTATTCGGTTCAAATAATTGGCGTAAATTACATGGATTTAATATGCGGAGGAAGAAATGTTTAAGATAATAAGGCAGCTGTTTTGTAAGCATGAGCGAACCGTCCATGCAAATACTGATTTAGTATTGCAATCAGATGGTTCATGGAAAACAGAGCATACGTGGAGGTGTGAACGATGCGGAAAGAAAATAAAGCGAAAATAAGACATTGGCTTGCGGGAATTACGCTCATAGCTTTCACTTTGCTTGCCGGATATGTTGGAGTTGGAAAGATGTTTTTAGGAGCTGTATTCACTCTTCTGGCTGCGCTAGATGCTCATGCAATGACTTGGGTTCTTGGCGGCGCAATCTTCTTCCGGTGTATCTACGGATTGTTTGTAGCGTGTTGTATATGTCTCATAGGCTTCATATCGTTTCCATTGATATGGGGTGAAGACGATTAGTCAGTAAAGACTATAAAATCTAGTGCAACGCACGGCACGATAAATATTGTTGCTAACCGTCAGATGGCGGTTAAAGGAATTGTAGTCCAACTGGTAGAACGCTGATCGCGACAGAAACGAGGGTTCGAGTCCTTCCGATTCCTAGAGGTGAAAATCAACCCAGTATCTTTGCGGAGATGCTGACAGTCACAGGCTGTAGCCAAACGTGAGCACAGTAGTTGGTATACACATGAAAAATCACGGAACCTGTTTTATGGGAGATGACAGTTCAGTAAAAACGCACTTCTGATAAGCCGTATTCCCATAATGGTATTGGAGATGTTTGCTAGGCATTCGGTCGGAAACGACTTGGAGGTTCGAATCCTCCATACGGCGTTTGCAGATGAGTGGAAAAAGGAGAGAGAAAATGGCAAGAGGAAGTGCTGGAGGAATAGCAAGAGCTAAAATGCAAAAGGCTGAGGCGAGGGAAAGAAAGATAAGATACAATAAAGCACCTAACTACTGTTTAAAGTGCGGAAAACCAATATATGCCAATGAAAATGAGCGCTTATGTGACGTGAAAAAGAAGAAGTTTTGTAATAATAGTTGTGCAGCGTCGTATAACAATATTGGGATAAATAGAAACGGGGAATATGAAAGTAATAGAGGGAAAATATTCTCTTATTCAGATGGAGAAATCCTGAAATTCTTTGAATCAAGTTCATCATGCTCAGAATTTTTGAAGCGTATTGGATATTCCCATAGAATGAGTAAAATTCCAGAATCGGTTGTACAAAAGTTGAAATCGTTAAATTTGGAAATTACTGAATTGAAAAATAGAAGAGTCAATATAAGTGAATTGACAAAAGAAGAATTATTTCGGGATAAAGCATGGCAATCTGCAAGAGGGATGATTGCCAAAGATGCAAGGAAAAGATATGAAAATTCAAATAAGCCTAAAAAATGTTTGATTTGCGGATATGATAAACATTTTGAAGTGGCTCATATTAAAGCGGTAAGCTCATTCGATAATGAATCAAAGGTAAAAGATATTAATGATATTGAAAATCTAATTGCGCTATGTCCTAATCATCATTGGGAATACGACAATTCGGATTTAACAATAGAAAAATTATTGAAGCAGAACGGGAAATAGTCGGTTCGACTCCGGCATCTGCTATTTCTGAGCTTCGCGGTTCTCAGATAAATATTTTTTTCGGACTCCCCACCCTGAATCAAAATATAAAAACCGCGATATGCTACCATAGCTCAAATGGATAGAGCAGTTGATTACGAATCAACAGGTTTTCGGTTCGAATCCGAACGGTAGCTCTCTCCGAGTTTCGGAGAAAAAACTTTTTCATAACTTTTCCTTACTACAGTGTAGTTGGAAGCCGTATAGCTTAATGGTAAAGCGTTCATTCTACCCCTACCCAAGTGAAAGATTGAGGTTCGACTCCTTATATGGCTATTTTCAAATATGATTACCTCGGTGCAGAGTGATTTTTCAGTCATGCCGAGATGCAATGGTAACGAGATAGGCTTGTTCGAGATATTGGATAAGCTGATTCTTTCTAGTGGGAGTGATTCCATTGGTGAAGACGGAAACCGTCAACAATGCCTTGCAGTGTATCATCATAGAGAAGTCAAATGCAGAATCCTTGTGGTCGGTGATTAATAGACATCTGCGGTGCAGAAATAATCCAGTGATGTGAGTGGTGTGAGAGACTACGGACTAACTGGAAATTCTCAATAAGCTGATTTGCCTTGAATCTGAGAAATCGGAGTATAACACAAGAAATTCGTTAAAGTAGCGGTATGGCAAGTTCTTAATTCAAACAAAATGTTTTAAAGGCGATAAGAAAAACATTAAATTCTCTGAAAGAACCGTGAAATTTGTGGGTATCAATCCCATGTGTGCTTATACAGTGGTAGGAAGCCAAGAGTCGCTCTCGGAAGCTCAGACCTATCATCACAGTGGCAGAATATGACTTTTACCATGATTGAATAAGGTGAAGACCTAATTATGTTTGAAATTTATGTAACAGACGGATTTTAGCTGCGGAGTTCCGTCAAAGATTTAATATTCACATTTTGCACGATAGTCACAGTGTTTATTATTTTCTTCGTACTGTCTAAAAGAACCGTAGCAGAGGTGGTTTGATTACTGTCCACCTGCTAACGGAACGTAGCTCAGTGGTAGAGCAACTGGCTTATATTCAGCGTGTCGGAGGTTCGATACCTCCCGTTCCGATTTAATGACGTATAGCTCAATGGCAGAGCATCCGGCCGTTAACCGGAGGGTTTCCGGTTCAAGTCCGGCTATGTCAGTTTTTTTTAATTGAAAGTAGAAATGAACAATGACATTTAAAGAAGCATTTGAAGCAATGAAACATGGAGCAAAGGTGAAACTTCCATCATGGGCTGGATATTGGTTCTGGTGTATTCCGGCACAGTCAATTCTGATGCATACAAAAGATGGTAATGACATTGATGTCCGTAGCACCGAGTGTGTGGATTACACATTTACAAATATTTGTTCCGATGAATGGATTTTTGCGGATGACACGAACTGTCCGGCACTTGGTGGCATGAATACATTTTCATTTCACGAAGCTATGAAGCAGGTGAAGAACAAGAAACGTGTAAGACGATTGACGTTTGAGCCAGACATGTTTTTACAACTTGCATACGCCACTTTCAGAGCTTGCCTTGATGGTAGAAGGGAAGACAAATTTGATAGCGAGGAATACTCAATCATAAAAGTATGTGAGTCTAAAAATGATTCTTATTACACAAAATGTGAGCAGTATGTTCCGACACAAGCGGATATGCTTGCGGAAGATTGGGTATTTGCGGAGTAGCAAAAAATGATGATTAAAGTGTGCGAACCTTTAACGGTTTACGTTGAGAAAACAGGACAGAAAGTAACTGGATTCCTAGAATTTCATTCAATATGCGGATGTAGAATGGACGAATTTATCCCGAAATTTGAAGTAACTCAATTTGGAGTGATGCCCTTTTCAGGTTTCTCAAATATAACTGTTGGAAACATTACGTTCAGTGTATATTGCGGTGATGGTTCATTTATAGGCAGAGAACCGATAGCAGAGGATGTGTTTTATGAATTTAGCAAAAATCTTCGATTTGGTGAAGAGCAGTCGTAACTGTATCCCGTGTAATGCTGATATATTGACGATTGAAGATGCCAGAAATAAATATAAAGATTGTCAGTATGCGGTAGTGAACGCATTGAACGGTATTCCGGTTTGGATATGTAAAACGATCGAAGACGCAAAGGAAATTGTTGAAGAATGGCAACCATATTGCTATATACCACTTTTGATTGTTGACTTATGGAAGAACGAGGAGAATACGATGAAGATATGTGATGTTGTAAGGCTGTGTAAGACCTATGGAGAGAATACAACTTTAGCAGAATTGCAAAAAGAAATACAGGGAAATAAAATCCATAAATGTCCAAAGTGTAGTGGGACTGGGAAAATCACAAAGAAGCGCAATAAAGCTCAGTACTGGGAATGTTGCGATGATTACGAGTATTACGATGTAGAATGCGACCTTTGCAATGGACAAGGATATACGGAACATGTGTATAAACCTAAAATGATTCAAGATGGATGGGAACAGGAGGATTAATCATGATGAAAGCAATGTTAAGTCAGCCAATGGCCGGAAAGACGGATGCAGAAATTGTAGCAACAAGAGAGAAAGCAATTAAGGTCCTTAAAGAAAAAGGATACGAGGTTGTAAATACTCTTTTTACAGATGAGTGGTACAGCAATGAATCTATGAAAGAACGTGGAGTAGTTCAGATTCCATTATGTTTTCTTGCTAAGTCCTTAGAGAATATGTCTCTGTGCCATGCAGCGTACTTCTGTAAAGGCTGGGAGAATGCAAGAGGATGCAAGATTGAGCATGATGCTGCGGTTGCTTACGGATTGGATATTATTTATGAGGAGTAGGAGACATGAAGTTTTTTAAAACAGTAGATGAAAAATTAGCGGATATCGGATTCGTAAAGCTAGAAGAAAACAGATGGCATGCTCAATATGGACGAAAAAGTATGGAATACAATTATACTCAAATCGTATTTATTGGACATAAAAAATCTGGGGAGTATATATTGCAGTCATACGATGCTGATTTAACGGATCAGAAAAAGATAGGAAATACGTGTGTAGGACTAACGGCATACGAGCTTAAACTGTTCTCCAAGAAAATGAACCAGATGGAACTTAACAATAGACTGTAAACGGAGGAATAACAATGATTATCACAGGAATGAATCACTTCCAGAGTGTATGTAAAAAGAAACTTGTTGAATGGTACCATGAGCATAAACCGGAGGTTGAGATTGATTTAAGCAATGTATTTGTCGTATGGAGCTGTAAGACATTACAGAATTATAAGTGCCTTGCTTCAACCGATATCAGTGGAGATGGTATCTATGCAGAGTACACATACAATGGGGATAAACAGGAGTTGTATGGAGATGTGTACGGAAAGATTACAAACACCTGTTATACGGAGGAATAGGTAAATGAAAAGTAATTGGAAAGTAGCTTTAATTACATTGGGTGGCGTTGTTGCTGTAGCTCTGATGTGTGTATTTGGAGTATACAGCTCACAGAATAAGGCTATTGCGATGGAAGAGCAAGTAAAGACAGCACAGTCGGATATTAAGGTGCAGGAAAAACGAAGAGTTGACCTTGTGTATAATCTTGCGGATTGCGTGAAACAGTATGATTCGCATGAGGCAGAAACATTGAAAGCCGTTGTCGATGGAAGAGGGCAGACTGGGAATATTGAGAATGTCACTACAGCTATTACGGCAGTAAGTGAAGCATATCCAGAGTTGAAGTCGAATGAAAATTACAAGCAGCTAATGAACGAGCTGTCGATCACAGAAAATATGATTGCTGAATATCGAAGTAACTTCAATAAACAGGTGAAGCAGTACAATCGTTACGTACGTAAATTTCCGACAAGTATTTTCTTGAATATGACTGGATATGAGAAACAGTCTTATTCTTACCTTGAATACGATGTATCAGAAGATGCACCACAAGATTTATTTGGAGATAAATAAATGGAGATTACGAAGCGTGAAGTCTTAACAAGTGTATCTATCGTGGCTGTAATGCTTTTGATTGGATTTCTTATATCAGGTAAGATTCAAAACAGTATTATGGATAATAATGAAAGATACAATAAGGCTGTTAAGATTGAGGATGAAGAACTTTTCCGATATGGGATGGACACAAACGTTGGGAATGCTTTTGTATATGGTGATTTAGAAGCTGTTGATACAGTTACTTATCCAGAAATCGGTGGAGAATATATCTTTTGCGAAAAAGTGGAAGAGAGATATGAGCGTCATGAAGAAGAGGTAACAAAAACAGATTCTGATGGTAATGAATACACAGAGACAGAAGTTTATTATGAATGGGAAACGGAAAATGTAGAGTCATTACATGCGAAAGAAATTGAGTTTTGTGGTTCAATATTCCCTTACGGCAAGATAGATTTGCCTCATTCGAAACATGTAAAAACAATTCCAGGAGATAAGGTGTACAGTTGGGAGTCTGGTGAACGCGTAAAAGTGCGATTTGTGTATTACGGAGTGAAAACAAAGTACAAAGGTACGATTTTTGCAGACCTTAAAGATGGAACAATTCCTGCCAAGACACATTTTTACAAGAATAGTTCACTCAATGATACTGTAGAAATGTTTGAAACCAACGCGACAGTTGCTATGGTTATATTTTGGATTATATGGATTATACTGACAGGAGCGGTTGTATATGGATTTTATTATTTGGATAATGAGTGGTTAGAGTAATGGAACAGATAAAAGAAAATTGGTATTACTGTCCACATGGTCACAAGACTAGCCAGAGAGTGGAATTGAATTCCAATATTGAGAATGCGCCGATATGGTGTAAACACTGTAAGAAAGCGTATTATCCAGTGATTAAGGATGGAAAGATAAAGCAATGAGTACATATAAAACGTTTAATCTGTACCTAGAAGAATATTGTGATAGGTGCGGAGATTTTGAAGCGGCTGTTGAAAAGATGGATGCTAGCTCATTCGGAGAAAAAATGTATATTACAGATATTCGTTGTAAAAATGCGGACAGATGCAGAAGAATGTATGAACATATTGTTCAGCAATCAAGGATGTGATGATTCATGGGAAAGAAGAAACTTAAAAGAAAAATTGCCAATCTTGAAGATGACATGAGTTCTTTATTGATTGAAAATGAAAAACTTAGAAATATTATTTCTGGGATGCAATCATATGTGAAGTCTTACTGGGGAGTTGAAATTAAAATCATTGATCAGAATGGAATTGTTGAAATTAAAGAATAATTAGTGCCAGAGCCTAAGAGCCAGAGCCGATATTTGTGAGAAATTGCAGATATTGGCTCTTTTTATTTTGGAGGAAGACATGTCAAATAGATGCGTGGATTGCGATTTTTATGATTCGGACTGGGAATGGGACGGGGAAGATGAGTACAGGATTGATATTTGCAAAGAAAGACATAATGAATATCTTGAATCATCAAAAGATTGCCCTTTCTTTCAGGAATTCAAAAGAAAACCATACGTTGAGAAAAGTACGAAGTGTGATGAATGCAATTTGTTACTGGAATGTGAATCAAAAGGAAATGTGATTGAAATAACAACAGAACAGGATAGTAGAAGACATTTCATAATGGGGATTGGCTATCATCCATGTAGGGAGTGAAATTAAGTGATATCAGGTAGAAACAAAAGAATTATAAACGCAATAAAGAAAAAGCCTGTGTGCTGCGAAACTCTGCGTGACCTTTTCGATATGGCAAGAGCTGTATACAAAGAGGATAATGCAGAGCTTTCTTACTGTCTGAAAATCACTAACTATATGAAACAGGTTATTCCACTTCTCGAGAAGTCAGATGCATTGAATAGCTTATACTGGGATGTTCTTTTATGGGAAGCTCCAAACCGATTTGAGAGTTTCTTGCTGTATATGGAGAAGAACAGGCCGTACAAAAAGAAATTCTACGAACCTAGAATGAATCCGCTTAGCATTGTTGCTCAAGATTTGCAGGACTTGGAAGATGGCAAATATGACTTCTATGGATTGTCTATGCCGCCCCGTGTAGGTAAGAGTACAATCTGTATTTTCTTCTATGCATGGATAATCGGTAAGCGTCCATCAAGCCATAATGCCATGAGTGGTCACAGTGGTATTCTTGCAGATAGATTCCATAATGACTTGATTAAGCTAACAGAAAATGAAGAGTATACATTCCATGAAATTTTCCCGGATGTTCAGCTCGTAAGTAAATCATCAGAAAAAAATGAGCTGTACTATGATGCAGTTGAAAGTTTTGCAACTACAACTTGCCGTGGTATTGATGGTACATGGACTGGTGCTGTAGATATTAGTGAAGATGGATATCTCTATGTCGATGACTTGGTACGTGATCGTAAAGAATCATTAAGTCTAAGACGATTAGATGGTCGATACCAAGATTATCTTAATATCCTTGTTGACCGTAAAAACGATGGTTCAAAAGAGTTGATGGTTGGTACGCGATGGAATGTTGCTGACCCATTGGGAAGAATCGAGAAACAGTACAAGAATAATCCACGATACAAATTTAGGAAAATTCCGGCACTTAATGAAAAAGGAGAATCCAACTTTAATTATCCGGTAAAAGGATTTTCAACGAAATACTATCATAATATGCGTGACAGACTTGATAAGAACGAGTGGATGGCTAAATTTATGCAGACTCCATTTGTTCGTGAAGGATTATTGTTCCCGGCAGACGAATTAAGATACTACAATGGCGTACTGCCAGAAGGTGACCATAGAGTCGTTGGCGCATGTGATGTTGCGTGGGGTGGTGGAGACAGCCTCTCAATGCCTATCGGTTATGAATATCCAAATGGAGATGTGTACATTCCTTCATGGATTTTCAATAAAGGCAAGAAAGAAGTTACGATTCCTCTTGTTACTGGAAAAATCATAGGAGAAAAGCTTACAGAAATACAGTTCGAAGCGAACAATGGTGGAGATATGTATTCAGACAGGGTAAGTACAGAACTAGAAAAGCATAATTACCATTGCAGCTGCTCTTATAAAAAAGCTCCGGGGAACATGGAAAAAATGACTAAGATGGTTGCGTATTCCGGTGATGTAAAGAAACATTTCATATTCTTGGATCCGGAACACCAAGACCAAGAATACAGTGATGCAATGGATGAATTGAATATGACTGTACAGATTGGTGATAACGAACATGACGATGCCGGAGATGGGATTACTCAGTTAGCAATGAAAATTTATGGAGATATTGACGGACCGGCATCAATCATTCAAAGTCCAGTTTAAGGAGGGCAACATGAAAATCACTAGAAGAGATATTGCAAACTACAGATTACTTGGAATCCTTCTTGACAAGGACAGGAGAAAGCTACAGAAGTATGTTGAGAAAAGACCTTCTTGTTATTCCGGCAAGGTATATGGCTCGAATCCGCAGTTTCCATATGAGTCGAGAGGATTTACCATTGATGGCTGTTCAGGGCATGAGCAGGTAAAAATGAAAGAGTGGGAAGAGAATTGTCGTATCATGGAAGAGCGGATTAAGACAGATATGGAATATCTGCATAAGCTGGAAATGGAAATTGATAAAGTGATTGCAGATTGCAAGGACATTGAGGATAAAGCAATTCTTGAGTTTACGAAAGATGGAATGTCTCAACAGGAGATTGCGTTAAAGCTGCGTATCGACCAGTCATTGGTATCGAGAAGAATAAAAAAATACGTTTCAGACTAAATTTGCATAAAATTCATAAAATACAGGGGTATAATTATAATCGAAGAAATTGTAATTCGTTCATTTTTTCAGGGATTAGGTCTTGCGTACACGTTACGCAGGGCTTTTTTCTTTACAGATTTAAAGGTAGGTGAATTCGGTGTCCGAGGACAATAAAGCATATGTATATCCTGAATTAACTGGCAGACGCCGGATTTATTCAGACGTAGACAAAATCACAAGAGACAATATTTTCGAGGTGCTTGAAAAAGCTATGGTAATTCACATGAAGAACGCCAATGAAATGACGCTTCTCATGAGATACGAGAAAGGCATTCAGCCACTTGTCAGAGAAAAGATTATTCGCAAGGAAGTAAACATTAAAGTTTCAGATAACCTTGCGAACCAAATTACTGAATTCAAGCTCGGTTATGTATGGGGGCAACCGATTACATATGTTCAGCGTGGAAATAAGGACTTGAGAAGTTCTACGGATTCTCAGAACGAGATTCAAGATGATGGAATTTCAATGCTGAATGAGCTAAATGATTCCGAGTATGCCTTTTCAAAAGACCAAGAGCTTGGAAGATTTGTTGAAATCAACGGTATCGGATACCAGTTTGTCGATATCAAAAAGAATTATAACGGACTTGCTCCGTTTGACCTTGTGACACTTAATCCGTTGTTTACGTTCTGCATCTACAGAAATTCAGCACTTCAAGAGAAGTTAGCCGGAGTAACATTCCGTAGAACAGAGAACGGGGATGTGTACTACACAGTATTCACTCCTGATACTCGCTACGAAATTAAGAATATGCAGACTGTCATGAATGGCACTGTTAAAAAGAATGAATGGTCATTCATGGAAAGAAATGGCGAGAAGAACCCATTCAAGAAGATTCCGATTGTAGAATTCAATCGTTCTACAGATAGAACAGGATGCTTTGAGCGTCAGATTTCAGATATGAACGCACTGAACGTGGAAGTATCAGATTTTGCAAATAGCGTTGCACAGACAACTCAGGAAGTGTATTTCGGAGTTGGATTCGAATTACCGCCTGGAGAAGATGGAAAGGTACAAGCTCCAGTTGGAGGACAGTGGATTCTTGCTAGGAATACTGGAAATGGTGGAACTCCAACACTAAAGGCTATTTCCAGTACATTTGATTATCAGGGAGTGCAAGAGAATATTGTAAGCAAGCGAAACACTATTTTGCAGAAAGCTTATGTTCCGATTCAGACAGACCCGGGTGGCGGCTCTACTGGTTCTGCAATGAATATGTCTTCCGGTTGGAGTGCTGCGGAAAACAGTGCTTGCAAGGAAGAGCAGATTCTTAGACGTGGTAAGGCTGAAATCGTTGAACTTGAGATGATCGCCATTAAGAGCACGAATGACATTCCATTCGACAGTCCGCTTCGTTCACTGGAATTTTCGGATATCAAGCCTAAGTTTATCCGTAACAAAACATACGACCTTGCTACAAAGGTAAATTCAATGGTGGCAATGATTAAATCGGGTGTAAATGGTCGAGTTGCTATGGAACAGGTTGATTTGTTCCCGGATGTAGCTCAGGCGTGGGCTGACAGTAAGAAAACGATTGAAGAATATCAAAAATCGTTGATTCATAAAAGTGAGCCTCAAACAGGAGAGAAGAAAGTTATGCCTGATTTGTCAGATCAGACAGAAAACTCTCCGATTCTTGATGGAATGAAGACAGGTGATAATGATGTTCACGAATCTTAGTTTTGATGAATTGAACGAGCTTGTTACAAATGAGCGCAGCATGTCATTCAAAAAGTATTTCGGAGAAATGAATCTTCCGGAAGAAGAAAAATCTAAAAGGATTCAAATGGCAGAAGAACTGGAAGAGAATTTCATTGTCACAATGACGCTTCTGTTCACGATGGCTCAAGCGAATAAGATTGATTATGAGCTTATCAGAAAGCAGATTGAAGATTCCTATTTGGAAACGCTTAGGAAGTATGCAAGCGTGGATAGACACTTAGAGACATACGTTAAGAGCTTTTCTTACGATGTCATAGACAGCACGAAAAAGCATAAGAATGATCCTTATTACTATTCACTGGATAGAGCAAGGTTCATGGCTGAAAACGAAGTAAATACGGCAATAAACCACGCTAGGTATATAGAAGCTGTGAATGCTGGCAAGACAATGAAGCGGTGGAAATCAATCATTGATGATGTCACTAGAAAAGACCACATCGAAGTAAATGGAAAGTATATTCCTATTGGACAGGCTTTCCATGTTGGAGATTCATGGATGTTATTTCCAAAGGACACATCCTTAGGTGCATCTGCAAATCAGATTGTGAATTGCCGTTGCGCAGTAATATATTTTTAGAAATTACAGCCATAAAAAATGTGGCTGTTTTTCATACACGGCACAGAGAAGTGCCTTATCAAACGCGAAAGACAGAGAAGTCTATAATCGCGAAACGTAACTATGAGAGAGAACTCTAAACGCGAAAGAAAGGAACATGATAATTATGGAAGAAAACAAAAACCTTGAAGGACAGGGACAGCAGAATCAGGATCCGGATAACGCATCGGAAGAGAAAGAGCCTACTGTAGAAGAACTGATGGCGCAGTTAGCACAGGAAAGAGCCAACAGTGCAAAGTTGCAGAATGACTACAATAAGGCATCCTCAGAAGCCGCCAACTACAGAAAGCAGTTAAAAGCTAAACAGACAGCAGAAGAGCAGGAAGAAGAGGCAAAACGCGAGGCAGAAGAAGAGCATAAAAAATATGTCCAGGGATTGGAAAACACAATCAAAATGACAAATGCTACAAATCGCTATCTTGCGCTTGGAATGTCAGGAGACATGGCTAAGGATACTGCACAGGCAGAGCTTGACGGTGATATGGTTAAAGTCACTGAGAACATGAGTAAATTCAAAGATGCTTCAATTAAAGAGGCTGAGACAGAATGGCTTAAGAGTAGACCGCCAGTAAATGCCGGACAGGGCGAAGATGAAGAGACTGATTTATTCCTGAAAGGATTCAACGGTTAATCTTCCTAGTATATACCGGGCACATAAAGATGTGTTCGCTGATTTCAAAAAGTTAGAAAAGGAGAATTGAAATGGCTGTTAATTACGCTGAGAAGTATTCACGGATCGTGGATGAAAGATTTAAAGTTGGTGCACTCACATCTGCACTTGTAAACTACGCATACGACTGGGTTGGAGTTTCCACAGTAAAAGTATTTTCTGTACCGACTGCTACAATGGGGGATTACAAGACAGATGGTGCTAACAGATACGGAACACCGGCAGAGCTTGAGAACGAAGTTCAGGAGATGATTCTTTCCAAAGACAGAGCCTTCACATTTACAATCGACAAGAAGAGTGAAGATGACACAATGGGAACAATGGCTGCGGCAGCTGCGCTGAGACGTCAGATTGACGAAGTTATTATCCCTGAGATTGATACATACCGTATCGCTAAACTGGTTGCCGGAGCTGACGTTTCACACGTTGTAAAAGACGTTGCTGTAACAAAAGCAAATGCTTATGAGAAATTCCTTGCTGTACAGGAGATTCTTGACAATGCAAAAGTCCCTACAGGTGGAAGAGTTTGTATCGTAACTCCGGGTTACTACAATATGCTGAAACTTGACGAGGCATTTACAAAGAAAGGTGATATGGCTACACAGCTTGCTATCACAGGACTTGTAGGTGAGGTTGACGGAGTTCTTATCATTAAGGCACCGGCTTCTTACTTCCCGGAGAAAACAAACTTTGTAATCACTAATCCAGTGGTTATGCCGTCACCAATTAAACTTGCTGAGTATAAGATCCATGAGGACGCACCTGGTATCTCTGGTAGCCTTGTAGAAGGTCGTGTACGTTACGATGCTTTCGTCCTGAATCAGAAGAAAGATGCAATCGGTGTTTGCCAGAACCCAGCAGACTAAGGAGTGATCGAAATGTTTACATTCGAGAAAGATGGCGTGAGAATGCGTGTGGAGTCTGATATTCAGGCTTCCGCATTTCTTTCTTGCGGTTGGAAACCTGTTGAAGAAACTGTTAAAAAGGCACAGACCACAGAGTCTAAGCCAAAAACAGTGAGACAGACAAAGAAATAGGTGTTTGAAGATGGATAAGTTGATTGAAGAGATATATGAGGATTTAAAAACTGAATTGGGTATATCGGAAGAATCTGATTTATCCATTCTGAAAATAAAAGTAAAGAACGCATATAAAGAAGTATGCGTGATACGGAATTACCCGAAGTCATACACAGAAGAGTTTGTTGTTGGAGATATGGAACGTTTCTATTCCAATATCCGCGGATTAGCTCTGTATGACTACAATCAAATTGGAGTTGAGGGAGAATCTTCCCACAATGATAATACTGGAACTCGAACGTGGTTTCCCAGAAATACGTATCTTGAAGGAGTTGTTGCTATATGCGCACTAATTTAAGAAAGGAACGGTGATCCGTAATCTCCCGTCTACTGGGTTAAGTAGAAAGAAGATTGTGCGTGACCATATTGCCGATGTTAGCAAAATGGTCGCAGGGATATATGTGCAATGATGGTGGAGGGATAGCACATTGAGAAACTTGAAAAAAAATTCTAAGAAATTATGGTATTCAAATTACAGCGGAAGGGTTCCAATTGTCGATGAATATGGAGACGAAACAGGAGATTACACTGGCGGTTACGCTTCTCCTGTTGCGTTTCTAGCGACTTTATCAGCAAGTAGAGGTAATGCTTATGCTGATATGTTTGGAACGAATTTAAGCTATACTAGAACGCTTGCAACGGTAGAGAATCTTCCTATTAAAGAGGAGTCCTTGATATGGGTAAGTGAGCCAACACTGAATGCGGATGGTACTGTTGATTCTGATTCGGCAGACTATACCGTAGTTGGTATTGCGGATGGCTTGAATGGACTTGTCGTTGCATTGAAAGCGAGGGCGAAAGATGCCTAGATATTCTACCGGATTGTCAGTGAGTGGATTCAAGAAATTGAAAGCCGATATACGAAATTACAGAAACAGTCTGCAAGAGAAATGTGAGGAATTTGCATATAGGCTTGCGGAAGAGGGCGTTGCTGTTGCTCAACTAAAGATAGGTGAGAAAGATGCTATCTATACAGGAGAGTTACTGGAAAGTCTGAATATCATGCCCGGAGATATCATTTATGATGGAGCTTCATTTAGTGTTTATACGGATTGCCCGTATGCTTGCTACGTTGAGTTTGGAACGGGCGTTGTCGGAGAGGATTCTCCGCACCCTGACACTTCTATAGCTGGTTGGAAATACGATATAAATGACCACGGTGAAGCTGGATGGGTTTATTTCAAAGATGGTAAACGCCATTGGACAAAAGGAATGCCGTCAAGACCATTCATGTATGAGACAGCGCAGTATTTAAGAGATATGAGCGTTATAAGCCATATTGCGAAGGAGGTGTTTGGAAGTGATTGATGTGTCAAACAGAGTGCTGAGTAACATAAAATCTTATGTGAAAGATACTTGCAAGAATGTATCAAACTATTCCAGTAAAAGCCCTCCGTCATTTCCAGCAGTATCGGTTGTTCAGATTGACAATCAAGATGCTTGCATGGACTTGGAAAACAGTGAGAATGCTGTCGAGTCCGTAATTGAGATTCAGTGCTATTCAAACAAGAATATCACAGAAGCGAAGAATATCATAAATCAGTGTTGTGATGCTATGCGGAAGATGGGATACGCTCGATCGTATGGTCCGAAGCCTATTGACAATGCGTCAGACACAAATATATACCGAATGGTTGCAAGGTTTAAACGCCTTGCTGCATCAGTAGATGATATAACAAAATTTTAAATTTGTACCGGCTATTGATTGGAGATAGTCGCTAACCGCATTAATTAGCGGTAGAAAGGATGGAAACAAATGGCTAGTGTAAAAGCATTAAGTACAATTAACACAGTTCTCAAAGTCGGTGAGACTGGAGCTGAAGTAGCAAGGGTTTGTGCTATTAAGAGCTATCCTGACCTTGGCGGTGATCCGGAGAAAATCACTGTAACAGACCTTGAGGATACAGATGAAGCTTCTGTACCTGGTGTGCGTTCAGCAGATGACATGCAGTTTACAGCAAACTATACAAAAGAAGCTCACGCAGCTGTTCTTGCCGCTTGCGGAAAACATCAGATTTTTCAGCTTGATTTCGGTGCTGACGGAGCTGATGGACAGTTCTCTTGGAGTGGAGAAATGTCTGTTAAAATCAATGGCGGTGAAGTAAACGGTGCTCGTGAGATGACACTGACAATCGTTCGTGATTCAGCTATAAAAGTAGGTGCGGCTGCGGACGAGTTTCCCTCTTTATAGTCCTTGGATAGGGCTGGATGATGATTTTATACTTGATTGTGAAGGGGAAGTAATTTTCCTTAAAAACTATTAGAGTCGCTTTAAGGCGGCTCTTTTTTGATTGAAAAAATGGAGGAAGAACAATGGTCAAAGTAAAAATTAATGGAAAAAACTACAACGTAAAGGAAATGGCATTTGCTGAGTACACGAAGATGGAAGAGCAGGGCTTCTCAATTCTCGATGCTTTCAGAAAAAAGCAGATGACACTTATCGCTATGGGATTTGTTTGTGCGGTAGTTGGTTGTGATAGAGATGAAGCTGAGCGCTTAATCACTCAGCATGTACTCGGTGGTGGAAACATTATTGACATCACAAACGCATTTGCTGATGCCGTTGCAGAATCAGATTTTTTCCAGAAGATGCTCGGAATGACTCAGGACGAGCAGGAGACTCCGAAGGAAGCTACGAAGTCCAAGAAAGAAGTGGAAGAAGTAGCCGAAGAAGAGTAATTATTCCCACTAGCTATACGCAATTCATATATGAATATTGGTTGCCTATAGCCGCACAATGCGGAATTAGTTGTTCTGAATTTTGGAAGATGACTCCGAAAGAAATGAACGTTTACAAAAAGATTCAAGAGGATAAAGAGAGAGAAAAAGCCATCATGCAAGACATTTCAGCTTGGATGAATGGTTTGTATGTTCTTCAAGCAATTTCGTGTGTTGTATCGAAAGGCGCTAAATATCCTGAAGCTCATATGATTGTTGAAGATTTCAATGAGCATGAATTAACAGATGGAGAAATAGAGGAAATCGTTCATGAAAATACGCAGATTGCAGCAGCTAATTTTGCGGCATGGGTCGAAGTTGCAAATAGCAAAGAATAGAGGTGAGAACAGTGTCTGAAATTGATAAGTTGGAAATAGTCATTGAATCGAACGCACAGCAAGCGAATCGTTCAATGGGAAAGCTTGAAAAGAAAATAGATAGTGTAACAGAAGCACTCGAACGTTGTATGCTCGTTGCTCAAGGTGCGGTATCTTTAAAAGGACTTAATATTGATAAGCTGTTCTCCGGCAAGGCTATGGAAAAGTCGGCAAAAGACATGGGAAAGAAGTTGTCGGATGACTTAATCAAAAACTTCAATCTTAATCTCGCCGGCAAAGATGTTGCAGGACAAGTCAAAAGTCTTTCCAATAAAATTGCAAACAGCCTTGCGAATAGTGCTGGAAAGCCGTATAAAGGCGCGGCAGATGACATGGAAGCTCTTGGTAATATCGTTAAAAGGCATGGTCAAATTGCGAAGACCACGTCAGACGAATATCAGGAGCTATACAATTGGATTAAGAAAAGTGGGAAAATAAAAATCTCACCTGAGACAGCAAAGTCCTTAGGTGATGATTATAAGAATAGAACTCCTGTTGCTAAACAGAAATTTTCTACGAAAGGCGGAATCGAACTTGATTCCTATTATCAGGAATTAAAAGACCAGTTTCCAACAATCCTTAAGGAAGCCTACAGTGTTGAAGATGAATTTTATCAGATGGAAAATGCTCTGAGGAAATTCTATGAAACTGCAAACTCTTTCTACAAGCCTGAGTGGATGGAAGAAGATGTTTGGGATTCCGTCATTAATGGTGTAGACGATATCAGGAAAAGCGTAATTAATGCAAAGTCGGGAGTTACTGAATTCGGAGATGCATTACAAAATGCAGAAGAATCAGGCAGGTCTTTTTCTCAGTTATTCGGTGCAAATATCAATACTTCTGGACTTGATAAAGCTGAAAAGAAACTTCACGGCGTTTCAAGAGTTGCACAGCCGAAAGCGAAAAGCAAGAATCTTTCACTCGATGACCTTTTTGAAAAACATTCAAAAGTCGGAACAGACCTCGATGTTACTGGAATGAGCGTGAAAGAGCTTCAATCTGGATTAAAAAGTGCTACAAGTAGTGCAGAGAGACTCAATGCTAGTCTTGAGAAGAAGCTTGCTACTCAAAGAAGTAAAGAACTTGGCGTGCAAATCGAAGGACTTGTATATGATATTCAGAAAGCTACGAATCAAGCTGAAATTTTCAGAGAAGCACTTGCGAAACTTCCGGGAAGTAAACCGTTTGAAATCAGTACAGCAAAAGATGCTGATACAAGCGGCGGCGGTTATGAACAGAAAGTAACTTCTGTGCCGGAAGAAGCCATGAATTATGACGCAAGTGCCATGAGAGCTGTTTACGGTGAAGGTGCAGAGAATCTCAAGAACTTCAACGATGTTATGGATCGCTTCGGCGGTACTGCGCAAGAAGCATTTGAGAAATTGAATAACGGAACAAACTCGCTCAATACGAATAAAATAAATACTTATGAAGCACAGATTAAGCGGTTGAATGCTGAATTAGAGGATATGGCTAAACGCGGACTTACGCAGGGTGATCCTGAGTATGACAGAGTTATGCGTGAGAAAATCGAAATAGCAGAAGCTAAGAGGCTGTATGAAAAGAGCATGAAAGAAGATTTGGGTGCGAATGAAGCTAAGAAGGCAGCTCAGGCATTGAAAGAAGCCAACAAGCGTGCCGAACAGTTCCAGAGAACACTGAAAAAGACAGCTGGGTTTAGCAATAGAATCAATAACCTTGCCAAAGCGCTCAAAAACGTCGGAAAGACAATGAAAAACGCAAGGGATATTGCTAATAAGGCCGCGCATCCATTCAGAACTCTTAAAGAACTGATGGGATTTGAAAGCAAAAAGAAGAATAATGGAATGCCATTCGGAAGAATGATAGGTTCTTCAATTATGTTTTCTACTATTTTCGGTTTGATTAGTCAGATTAAGCAAGCGATTAAGGAAGGATCGGACAACCTTGTACAGTACAGTAGCTCATATAACAATAGCATTTCTTCAATGGTATCTTCCTTACTGTATTTAAAAAATGCTTGGGCGGCTGCATTTGCTCCGATTATTAATGTAGTCGGACCATACATTTCAGCTTTCATTGATATGGTTGCTGGTGCTCTGAACGCTGTAGGACAGCTCATGTCGGCTCTTACTGGAAAGAGTGTTGCTGTACAGGCTAAGAAAACTTGGACTGATTATGCATCTGGATTAGACTCGACAAAAGGGTCGGCTAATGACGCTGAAAAAGCTCTTAAAGACTTACAGAACTATACACTTGGAATTGACGAACTGAATGTTATACAGCCGAACGATAGTAGCAGTGGTTCATCTGGAAGTGGTAGCGGTGGCGGTTCAAGCAGTCCTTCTCCGGCAGATATGTTTACTACAGAGTCTATTGATAGTGGAGTGTCAGATTTCGCTCAAAAGATTAAGGATGCTTGGGCTAAAGCAGATTTCACAGAAATCGGTACGATTCTAGGAGAAAAACTTAGAAATGCATTAGATAAAATTCCGTGGGATGGAATACAGGAATCTGCAAGAAGAACAGGAAAATCTATTGGAACATTAATCACTGGTTTCGTTGAAGTTCCTAACCTTGGATTTAAAATTGGTTCCACAATCGGAGAAGGTGTCAATACCGGAATTGATCTTGCGAACTCTTTCTTGGATAACACAAAGTGGAGTTCTGTTGGAGATTTCATCGGTCGTGGATTGAATGGTCTTATTGACACGATTGATTGGCAAGGTTTTGGACACATGTTTGCCGCTAAAGGCAACGCCTTTTTTGATACATTTGGCGAGGCTGCTAGAACATTTCATTGGAATGACTTTGGAATGGACTTGGCTGACGGACTTAATCAGTGGATTTCAGATTTTAATTGGGCTGAAAACGGAGCGCATCTTGGAGATGTAGCTATCGGGCTATTATCCGGAATTAAAAGTTTTTTGGAGACAACCGATTGGCAGTCTTTAGGAAATGGAATTGCCGATTTCATAGGTGGAATTGATTGGAGCGGAGTTGCCGACCAGCTTTTTGAAGGAATTGGCGCAGCTCTTGGTGGACTTCTTGCATTTTTACGTGGATTAGTTGAGGATACTTGGAAAGATGTCGTTAAGTGGTGGAAAGATACCGCATTTGAAGATGGAAAATTCACAATGGAAGGACTTCTCAATGGTATATGGGAGAAGCTCAAAGACATTGGAACATGGATTAAAGAGCATATCTTCCAGCCATTCATTGATGGCTTTAAAAACGCCTTCGGTATCCATTCGCCTTCAACTGTCATGGCTGAACAGGGTGGCTACATCATGGGCGGACTTCTCAATGGAGTTACAAATAAGTTGCAGCCGGTTCTTGATTTCTTTGGAGACATGAAAGACAAGATTGTTGATAAATTCAGTGATGTAAAAGATCGGTTTGGAGATAAATTTGGAAAGGCTCGTGAAGCTATATCGGAAAAATTCTCCGATGTCGGAACATGGTTTGGCAACAAGAAAACTGAAATTCAAGACAATACAAAAGATGTCGATACTTGGATGAATACGAAGTACACAAGTGCTCGTAAGTATGTAAACACAGCATTTACAGACGTTGGAACATGGTTTGGAAAAAGGAAATCTGATGTTCAGACTAATATGGATAGCATTAGTGCATGGTTTAAGACGAAATACCAAGGAGCTCGTTCCAATGTAAATTCATCATTCTTAGCTATAGGTTCGTGGTTTGGCTTAAGACGCAAAGAAATTGAAGCAAATATGAGTTCTATTGCTACATGGTTCGGAGATGTATTCAGAAGAGCCTATAATGGAATCACTGCAATATTTAATAATATTGGTTCTTACTTTGATCCTATGTCAAGAAAAAGTACAAATTAAGAATGACTTTTTTCCATCTTGCCA